>Ga0182239_1000089_pt1 | contig 32221 bp, 16 predicted proteins | sample hydfrate6_PW_210_FD_132456 | JGI IMG/M metagenome (GOLD analysis project Ga0182239, IMG submission 132456) | Subsurface microbial communities from deep shales in Texas, USA - hydraulic fracturing test 6_PW_210 | ecosystem: Environmental > Aquatic > Deep subsurface > Shale gas/oil reservoir >... | reverse complement strand
GAGTTTTTTTATATCACCCGTTTTATCAGTGATCTGGTCAACCAGTAACTTATGAATAATCACAAGCCACTTCCTCAAATTACCGTGTCAAAGACACGTTAATTAGGGAGGGGTAGTTGACCTTAAATATAGCAATCATTTTTGAAAAGACAAGTCAATGTCTATTCACATAGTTTTAATATGTATCCGAATGGATTAAATAACAATCCTATTATATAAAGATTTCATTCGAAACTTCAGAAAAAAAAAAAGATAATCTGGAGAGGGACTCCAGATTAGAATAGGGTCCATTCAGATGAACGTACTTCGATATTATCACCGTTTTCATATGAATTATAAATGTACGCTGGTACAATATAAGTACATTCATACTGATTGTCTGTATTCACATTATCAATGTACATATCAAACAGATATTTAGTATCTGTATATGTTGTTGTTTGACCATCTATTATTATCGTAGTTGACGTGGAATTAATTCGTTTATCTACGATTTGACCAATTGGATTCTCATTTGTTTCAACATATTTCCATGTTGATGGGATTTCTGTCAGGGTAGTTCCAAGATCAAGATCACCCATATCCAATGGTGCTTCAAATGAAGAAATACGTCTCACATTATCTCCATCTATCCAGTATGAATCATAAGTTGAAACATAGTAATGATCAGGTACCTGGACGTTTCTTATGATACCATTGTCATTATAATCTTCAGATTCATATATTTGTTCAATTGCACAGATAGTACCTGGTTCAATCTCAGATGGAAGTTCAATCATTGTTTTTGGATAAACAGATATGATATTATCCTTTGTTTTGGTATATTGAACTCCATTCTTTTCAATTGTCATTGTGACAGAATAGATTCCTTCTTCACCATAGGTATGTGTTACAGAAGTCTCATTATCTGTATTTGGATCATATGTAAAGTCACCAAAATTCCATCTGACTGAATATGGTGAATCCAGGAATACATCTGCTTCAAATTCTGCGGTCAATGGGTTATCATATGGGTATTGTACATTATACTCAAAGTCAACTGGTAATTTAATATCAATTAACTGGTGTTTGTAATATTCAGTTACACCGTTTTCATTGGTCATTGTTAATCTTGGAGTATATGTTCCTTCATTACTATAGATGTGTGTGATATTATGGTATACCATATCACTGCCTTCTACTGTATAGGTTGAATTTGTCTCATTCTGAAGGAATATTGGTGAATATTCACCATCTCCGAAGTCCCACACCCATTCGTCTGTATTGGGGCTCATAGCAGCCACAAATGTGACGTTTCTATCAATGTACTGGTTTTCATTGGATACATCAAATGAACCGTATGGTTTGGTAGTATTTTCATCAACTTTTGCATTGATATACATCGGTTTGATTACACTACTTATACCATTCGTATTTTCAATTTCCAATGTTACGGTGTATGTTCCTGGTACTGTATATTCATGGGTTGGGTTCTGGTTGGTTGAATATACCCCATCACCGAAATTCCATTTCCATCTTGTTGGATTATTAATAGATGTATCCCTGAAGTTTACAACGAGGGGTACTTTTCCTTCAATACCGTCTTCAGATAACGTACCAGATGTGTCAAGTATATCAAAGGATGCATCTGAAGCGTCACCTACCTGGATATATTGTTCCTTGGTGACTGTGTTGGATCCTGCTTCGTTACCAACAGTAAGTGAAATGGTATATTGCCCATCTTCGTCATATCTATGGTATGCATCGGCAATATTATTAGATGTAAGTGTTGTTCCGTCACCAAAGTTCCATGTCCAATAATCAGCATCTCCAGATGTCTGGTCCCAGAAGAATACTTCAAGTGGACTGTCTCCTGTAGTGGGAGATGCAGTAAAGTCAGGTTCGGGTATTTCAGATACGGTAATTAAGTTGTTCTTAATAATACTATCAGTACCGTTTTCATTTGCAACGGTAAGTGTGATTGTATATGTACCATAGTGATCAAATGTATGTGTTACATTTTGATCATATGATTCTTCACCATCACCAAAAGTCCAGTGCCATGAATTGGGTGAACCTGATGATTCATCCATAAACGTTACTGCTAATGGTGATTGCCCTGCCGTGGTTGATACGTTGAATGCTGCAGTTGGATATGTAATTTCTTCGGTTGATCCATGGATATAACCTGGTTTATTTACATATCCGCTATATGTATCATTGTATACATGCAAACTTACATCATATGCACGGTTTTCATATATTGTTTTTGTAATGTTTTGTCCAGTATATGCATACCCGTCACCGAAACTCCATTCATAATTTGCATTATCCAGAGTACTTGTTGCGTTCAATGATACTGGGTATGGTATATATCCCGTAGTATTTGTTGCACTGAAGTCGGCAAATGGTGCATTTGTCAATTGAATATAATTATCATATGTACGACTTGCTGAACTTCCATCGGATCCATGTATTGTCAATGTTACGTCATAGTTACCATAGCCAGTATAGTTATGTGTAACAGTTGTTTGATTGGTATGAATAACAGTACCATCACCAAAGTCCCATACACGATCAGTAATATTGATTAATCCAGATGGTGTTAAATCATTGAATACAACCTGGGCAGAAATACCGTGAATAATATTTTCACCACATTCAACTTTTGGAAGGAATGTATTCGATACATGTATCGGAGTTGAATATGATTTTGTATAGTTTTCATTTGCTCTGGTACGGTTTACTACGTTTACAGTTACCGTATAATTACCTGCTTGTGTATACATATGCTCAATTGATGTATCTGTCTTTGTAACATTTTCAGATGCCTGGAAATCACCGAGTCCATCACCAAAATCCCATATCCATGTAGCATGTTGTTGAGTGGAATTTGCATAGAAAGTAATGTTTTCATGCCTCTGCACATCGGTACTTGAAGCAGATATTTCAATTGGATTCATTACATATACAGATTCACTTGGTTTTGTTATTGTGTCTGAACCTGCTTCATTGTATACGGTCAAGGTAACGTTATGTCTACCAACTTCATAGAATGTATGTGTTGGGTTTTCGTCTGTTTGTGGTAATTGATCATCAAATTCCCAATACCATCCCGTTACGTTATACCCACCTGGATTAAGTGCTGTAAAACCAACAGTATATGGTCCATATCCTGTATGGTTTGTACGATTATCCAGTATCTTATAATCAGCAACTGGTAATTTTGGATATACTTTAACAAATTCATTTTTGGTTAATTCAAGTGATGAATTGATCCATTCAGTTGTATTAGTTGTGGTATTAAATATGGATGTAGTGTTGGTTGCATTTAATGTAACATCATAATATCCTGGTTGTGTATAAGTATGTGTTACATTTTGACCTGTTTCAGTATTACCGTCACCGAAATTCCATGTCCAGTTATTTGCATTATTCATGGAAGTTCCAGTGAACTGTACTTCGAGTGGATATATGCCATCTGGGATGTTTGGAATATCTGTTTCAGCATTTCCACCTTCAGATGTTACAATTCCATTGAAATCAATAGATGATGTATCATATACGATTATTTCTAATGTATCTGATTCATTCACTCCGATTGCATTTGTAATATCGAGTGTTACATTATAGGTTCCTGGGGATGAATAACTGTGTACATATTCAGGTTGAATATTTGTTCCACTGATATCTGTTCCATCGTCAAAATCAATGTTATATTCATGAACAAATTTTGATTTCAATGTTTCAAAGGTTACATCTTCATTAATTGGAACATATTTCTTATTACTACCAATGCTTGCAACTGGATCATTAAACAATGTAAACGAATGTGAATCAATTACATTGTCACCATTTATATTGGTTGCTTCAACTTCAATTGTAAACGTCTTCGATTCAGTATCTTTATCTAAAGTATATTCATGTGATACCAAATCACCGTACCCAAATATACCATCACCAAACGACCATTGTATATCATGTAAGTTTTGTCCATTTATTGCACATATAACGTTTTGTCCAGAAGTGCCTTCAGTTATCATTGGATATGTTATATTTTCATCATATTGTGATATATTATCCAGAGCAATACATTGCATTGAATCAATACTTGGTGAACCATAAACTGTAATATTAATTGTTTCTCCAGTAGAAACACCATAATCATTCAAAGCAGTTAATTTTACTGGATAAGTTATCGAAGATTGTCCATTTGAATCAAAAGTATGAGCAACGCTTGTACCAGTTGATGTACCACCATCGGCAAAATCCCATGTATAATTATCAGCATAATTACTTGACGCACTAAATCCAACAGTTAATGGTTCCATGCCACTGGACATATTTGAAACATATAACAAATCATCTATTGGATGTTTTACCATAACTTGTTTTGATATTTCACTACTTATGCCCATTTGATTGGATCCTGTTAACGTGATAGTATAATTCTTAACTTTATCAGTATCAAGTGAATATACATGATCAGGTGGTGATACACCATTTAAGGTTGTACCATCTCCAAAGTTCCATGTGTAATGTGAAACACCTTTTGATTTGTCGGTTATATCAACTACAACTGGAGAAATTCCTTCGGATGGAGATATATCAAATGCAGGTTGGGGTTTGTCATAAACATATATGGTGAGATAATCACTATTTGATTCACCTCGTTCATTATGTACTGTGAGATTTACAAGGTATTGTCCTTTTTCATCATATGTATGAGAAACTATAGGAGTATCACTTGCTGTTGATCCATCACCGAAATCCCATTGGTATTCAGTAGCATATTTGGATTTATATGCATCAAATTCAATAGTTGTGGGTACAGTGTCTACAACCTTTGATGCAGTTATAATTGCTTCTGGTTCAACATAGATGGTTATTGTTTGTGATACATGTGTTTCAGATCTTCCATCTGATATTCCATTTGAACATATCAAGTCAACTTCATATTCCTGGGTATATTCATCATTCGACTTGAATTCATGTACTACGGTATCAGTTCCTTCAACAGATGTACCATCACCGAAATACCATACACATGATCCTGGGTTAAAGTGTTCACCCACTGCTTCAAGTTTTATTGTTGTATCTCCTGTACCAGATGTTTCATTACATTGAATTTCAACGTCTGGTTCAGAAAATGCATGGAAAGTTGTAAATGTTTTTGCAGTACCACCATAACCATTTCCAGCAGTTGCTGTTATATCAAATACTTTTTCATCTTCTGAAATAGTATCATACGTATGTGTTACACGTAAACCTTCTTTTGATGTGCCATCACCGAAGTCCCATGTACATGTTTCTACATTGTTTCCATGTATTTCGAATGTTACATCGGATGGAACTGTTGATTCGGTAATTGTTTGATCAATGGATAAATCATATGGTAAACCATGTACAGTAATCGTATCTGAATCCGTTTCATTTATCCCTTGTTCATTTTCACCAATTGCTGAAACAATAATATTTCTCGTAGGTAAATTGTTTGCTTCATATACATGTGCAATTGATTCGGAATGTTTTGTATCATTGAATTGGATAGTTGTTGATTGTCCATCTCCGAAATCCACAATACATTCTGGTACAGAATAACTTACAACATTCAATATGGATATCAATGGAGAAGATCCGTCATTTGGTACAGCAGTTATACTAAGATCTGGTTCTTCATTAACTACTATGTTTTTGGTAATTTCCCCAGTACCACATTCATTACTTACATTGAGATTGATTTCATACAGTGAAGATGTTTCTCCTGGTCTCAATGAATATGTATGGTTGTATACAGTACCATCGAAATCATTTCCAGATATACTTGTACCATCACCAAAATCAATAGTATAATCATCTACAAAATTACCATGTAGCTCGCATTTCACGTCGAGTGGATCAAACCCACCAGTAGTGTTGCATTCTAAATCGAATTCAGGTAAACTATATACTGATATTTTCTGTGTTGTTTCATCATAATGTCCAAGTTTATTATATGCTTTCAATGATACCGTATAATTTGCTTGATCTATTCCATTTGAACCATATTTATGCTCAGGATTGAGCTGGTTAGATTGGGTACGATCACCAAAGTTCCAATATATGCTACTGTAATGTTCGGAATTGCTTGCATCGAACTGCACATATGTATCAGAATCAACTACATTATCAGAAACTGTAAATGATGCTCTTGGTATATGATATACAGTAACTTGTTTCGTGCATTCAGATTGTATACCGTTTTCATTCTGACCAGATAATGTAATATTATATGTATGATATTCATCATTCATTGTCTCTGGATCTGCATCAATACCATATACATGTGGATCTGGATTATTTGTATCACTGATGATCGTTCCATCACCAAAGTCCCATTCATATGACATAACGTTACTAGATTTATCAGTAATATTGAATTGTGTGATTGTTTCAGTACCAACTACTGTATTAATATCAAAATCAGTTATTGGTTTATTATCTACAATTATACAATTGGTCTTTTCAATAGAATCCTGTGTATAATCATTACTTACTTTATGAATAACGTTGTATGTTCCTGGTACAGTATAGGTATATTCAGGATCATCTACATTATAACCTGATATATCTACAATGCCATCACCATTGAAATCCCATTCATGATAATCTAAATTATCACCTGTAGATGTGTCCTGGAATTGAACGGTTGCTGGTGTTGTTATGTTTGTACCCGTTTCTACATTGGTCGTAAAGTTGGCCTCAATGTCCTCATATACCTCTATTCGAGTTGATGTATCTGTATGAGAACGGGTATTGTGATTATTACTGGCTTCGAGTTTTATATGGTATACTCCTGGTTCGGTGTATGTATGTGTAACTTGTTCACCGAATTCAAATCCAGTATCGTCTCCGAAATCCCAGTTATATTCATCTACATATAATGATTCGGATGCATCTATTGATACGGATAATGGACTTAAACCTTCTGTCGGTGAAACTTCCATCGATACATCTACATCATGCCAAATTGTTATTGGGATGGTCTTATTGGTACTATATCCTGCAATATTCCATGTTGTTAAAGTAACATTGAAAGTTTCTGATTTACCATCGACATAATAACGATGATCATCTGGATTTTGAGAAGTTGTTATGGTTCCATCACCAAAGTCCCATTCATATTCGGATGCATTTGATGATGTGTCAGTAAGATGCAATCTTGCTCTACCTGAATATGTATCAGATAACATGTACTCAAAGTTTGGCTCTGATTCTGGTACAACATTAATATAATCAATATATGATTGTGATGTACTATTACCATCAGTACTCAAAGTTACTGTATAGTTACCTGGTGTACTATACGTATGAATTGGTTCTATTGTGGAGGATGATGTACCATCACCAAATGTCCAATGATATGGTGTATTAGTATTTACAGAAAGATCACTGAATTTAACGGGTTGGTCTACGGTTACAATTGTTTTGTTTGATGTAAAATCAACATGTGGACCATTGTATACATTAATTTTTTGTGATACGTTTTGGAATCTATCAATGGATCCATAATTGTTATGTCCAGATACTGTAATATTGTACGTACCTTCACTAGTATATGAATGATTTACAGATTGAATTTCATCGAGTGTTGTACTGGAACCATCACCAAAATCAATTTCAAATGATGGATTTCCATTATCCATGTAACAGTATTTTGATCCAGTTAGATCAATAGTAACATTATCATTTGTACCTACACCAGTAGTTGAAAGATTCATGGCTGGTTCAGGTGAATGATAAACCGTTATTGTTTCCATATGTTGATCAACATATCCAGCCTTATTATATCCATTGAGAATTATATCATAGGATGTAACGTTTTCATCTGTCTGGTAATACATTTGAGTATCTGGTGTACTACCATAATATGTACCATGGTTTGTACCAAGTGACCATTCATATTCGGATACATACTCGTTTGAAGTATCAGTAATATCAACAGAGACTCTACCCGTACCAACCACACTATCTATAGAGAATGATGCGTCTGGTATACCATATACATGTATATAATCATCTTTTGTAGATGTGTTTACAACACTACCATCTGAAGCAGATAAACTTATACTATAATTTCCAATATCTAAACCTGATATAACTGGACATTCTTCAGAACTTGTAATGTTTATACCATTATCTCCAGTGATGTTCCATGTATAGTTTGATACATATCCAAGTATGGTACTATTAAGTTCTATACTTTCACCATATGTAATATCAGTCTTATTTGAATTTATATCTGATATTACAATATTACCAATTGTAATTTCTTTGTGTAATGTATCTGTAACTCCACATGGATTCTGTACTGTCAGAGATACGTTATACGTTCCTGGAACAGTGTATACATGAGATGTTGTTGCATTACTGGATGTTGTTCCATCCCCAAAGTCCCATGTATATGATTCAATTATATGTGATTTATCCGCATAGAACTTTACATTTTCATTTATTGCTGATGGATCTGAATCTACACTGAAGTCTGCAACTGGGTCATTGTACAATGTAATTGTTTTTCGTATAGTATTTGATTTACCTGCGTCATTTATACCAGTTAACGAGATTTCATGTTCATCGCTGCTTACATAACTTGGTATTTCAAATGTTTCACCAGGAGGATTTTCATCTATTGTGTATTTACCATTCCTTATACCAAAGTTCCATATATATTGAGTTATGCCACTTGACGTATCATTAAATTGGAATACCGTTGGTGATTTGGATCCAATTGGACTTCCAATCATAGGTGTGATATCAAAATTGGGTTGTGGTTCGTTAACAACTTCGATGAAACTGGGTTTGGTAATTGTATAATTATCATAGGAATGATTCACAGGACTGAATTGTGAAACTTCAAGTGATACATCATAAATCCCAGGTGCTATATAGGTATGATCAAATGATTTTAAATTCTGAATTGATGTATTATCACCCAAATTCCATACATATTCAATGTCTGGATTGGTTGTATTGATGTTTTGACCTTCGAAAGTAATGGTATCATTTACTGTAATGATGTTCCTGGAAACAGTAAAATCAACACTATCATCTCTGGGTTTTACGTTTATCAATATATCTGGTGATGTTTTTGATACACCATATTCATTTTCAACAGTTACGTTTGTTCTATATATTCCACTATTTGGATATACATGAGAAATTGTAGTTGTATCATTATATGTGGTTTCAGATATACCATCACCGAAATTCCATGTATAACTCATATTATTCATATTTGAAATATCAATATTAAAGTCAGTCTGACTATTTTCAAACACTTCATTTGATACAGTATTATAGTTGAATACGGGATCATTATAAATTGTAATATTCTTGTAATAATTATCTACGTATCCAGACGGATTAAATGCTTTAAGTCCAATTGTATATGTACTTAACTTGTCAGTTTGCTCATTATCATATACATGTGTTGGTGGATATTTGCTTCCAGTGTATACATTACCATCACCATAATTCCATTCATAGTATGATGTATTTGTTGATTCATCTGATATCTGGAAAATAGTATCCTGATAACCTACAGTTGGTGTAACATTGAATTTGGCATCTGGTATTGAATAAACATGAATGTAATATTCTTTGGTATATTCATCGGAATGATTTAAATTGGCTACATTTAATGTAACATTATAATTTCCTGGTTCACCATACGAATGTATTACATTTGTACCAGTCATAGATGTACCATCACCAAGATTCCACGAATATTGTCCATCTTCAATGATTGTTACTGCTTCAAATTCGATAGATTCGCTAACATTAATTGAGGTTTTATTTGCATTGAAATGTGCAATATTTGGTTCATTTACTTCAACGAAATCAGGTTTTGTTATGTTATAATATTCGTCATAAACACGAGAATATACACTTAACGAAACGTCATATTTTCCAATAGATTGATATGTATGAACGGGTTCAGATAACATTGAAGTTGTATTATCACCAAAGTTCCAGTTGTATACAATATCACTTGCATTGTCATTTGGCATATTGTTGATGTCTACATCAAATTGAACTTTCATTGGTACATTTCCAGTAGTATCCCCAATACTGAAATCAACCAATGGTACATCATCGATAGCAATATAATCTCTCTTAACTCCAGTAAACGAATCCCCTGTTTCTGGGTTTGTTAATTTTAATGATATATCATATGAACCACTTTCATTGTATTTTTGTACAGGTGGATTTCTTAATGTAGATGTGTTTCCATTGCCAAAGTTCCATTCATACTCTGTATTTGGTGGTACATTTATGCAATCTTCATCAAACGATACGTACGTTGGTATATACCCACTTGTTCTGTTTGCACTAAAATCGATTATTGGATCGGTTCCAATTTCAATTTCTTTGGATGTATAATATTCCTGTCCGTTTTCATTGTGTACAATTAATTCTACTGTGTATGACCCATTATTAGTATATGTATGCGAAGGAGTCATTTCACATGAACTATTATTGTCTCCAAATTGCCAGTATGTATCAACTACATGTTTGGTTATACAATCAAACTGGATTTCTTCATTTTTAGTAAAATTATCTCCAATTGGTATGATTGAAGCATATGGTGGTTGATATACAGTAACATTTTTAGTTGTGGATGAAATAGATCCACCGCTATTTGATACGGTTAATGTAACATCAAAATCCAGTTTGTCTATATCATCATCCATATCATAGTAGTGTGATACATGATCGTTTGATACAGTTACTGTTTTTCCATCTCCGAAATCCCATGAATATTCTTCTACATTCTTTGAATTACCAGCATAGAACACAACATTTCTATTATTATCTGGATCGAGATGATAACTGTAGTTTGCTTCTGCATTACCATATACAGTAATTATATTTTCTTTCGTTATTTCATCATAACCATGTTCATTTGCAACTCTAAGAGTTAATGAATGAGTTCCAGTATCATTTATATGTATAACTGGATTGGATTCATAATTTATTGGTTCACTGTTATCATTCAAATACCATAGATAATCATCAGGATCATTTGTAGATTGATCAATAATTTCAAATGATGCAGGGTTCATTGGATCAATTACATTTACATCAAAGTCCGCTATTGGACGATCACCATATATTTGAATATAATTACTTTTTGTAATGGTTTCATCCCGACCAGTATTTCCGTCATGATACGTCATTGATATATCATACGTTCCAGGATTTGAATAGTCATGTGTGACTGATTGTATACTTGTTTTATTTATATACTGCCCATCACCAAAACTCCAATTATACCATGAAACAGATGAATCATGTATGAGGTTGTTAGACGAATCCATGAATGTAATGGTTGCAGGCGAAGGAGAATTTGTTTGGTCTGCAATGAAATCAATATCAGATACATGAATTATATTGTTATACGTAATTGTATCACTCAATATATCATTCCATACTGTCAATGATACGTTATAATTTCCACCCGAATCATATTGGTGTACTGGATTTACTTCGTTTGATGTGCTTCCGTCCCCAAAGTCCCATTCACAATGGTTTGTATATTTTGATTGGGAAGTGAACGAAATATTTACAGGTGAGAAATCTTCTCCATCTATATTATTCCATGAAAAATCTGCAGATGGGGGGACGTACACACGTACTATTTTTGATACATGATTTGCATTTGAAAGATGATCTTCGGTATGAAGTGTAACTTCATAGTCATGTGAAATTTCATTATTTGGTATATTGAATGTATGTGTAACATTTGGACCTGTTGCGGATGTATTATCACCGAAAGTCCAGTAATATGAATCACAATATTCAGATGTTGATGCATTGAATGTTACTTTATTTGGATATGTTGTATTGACATCATATACAAAATCGGTATCAAACATATCGGTTACTTCGATGTACCTGTACTTGTGTGTTTCAAATGTTTCATTATGATCAACAGATGTCACTTTATGATACACCGTATATTCGCCTGGTTCAGTAAATGTATGTATAGGTGAAAGATCATCATAATCCTCAAGTACAAGATCAGATGTATCAAAATCATCAGCAGGCATATATGCCCATACACATGAATCAATACCACCAGGAATATTTATTGATTTGTCCATAAATTGAACTTCAAGTGGAACAGAACCAGATTGTTTATCTGATGTGAAATCAACATTCGTACTGGATCTAATTTTTATCATTGATGAAAATGTATCAATTTCACCATCCTGGTTCCAGGCAGATAATGTGACTACATAGTATCCAGTATCATTATATACATGAACTGGATCAGTACCACATACAGTTGAATTTGTACCGTCACCAAATGACCATTCATAATGATCCACGTTTAGGAATTTGGTGGCATCGAAACTTATTGTTGCGTTGTCATAAGATTCGGTTATATTAGAATTAAATGATACTTCTGGTTCTGGGTATTTTACATCTATAGATTGTGTTACTGTATCAAGTTGTCCATGATTGTTCCTGACTGTCAAAGAAACATTATAGTTTCCTACACCATATTCATGTGTAGGTTGCATTCCACATGTCGATGATGTTGTTCCATCACCAAAGTTCCATTCATACATATCATAATTTCCAGATTGAGTACCATCAAATGTAATATTGGCTATCTGTGTTCCTACTGTTGTACCGTTTTCAAATTTTGTCCAATCTATTACTGGATTAGTTGGGCTATATTGCATAGATGCAGATGGTATAAGATTTTCATATGACAGGTACAGATACTTGTTTACTATACTGTTTTCATATCCATATCCTGCAAGTTTAATGATATATGCACCAGGTGAATATTGATGATATTGTCGAAGATTTGTATCGAACATTTCAAATGTGACTGGAATCTCATTCATAAATACATTTAACTGGTTATCTTTTTCAACTTCTAGAGATGTACCATCACCGAAATTCCAATCATATTTTGCGAGGTTACTGCTACCAGTTGCATCAAGTGTGGCAAATATTGAATCGTTTTCGTCAACATAACTATTCATATTTACATCAAGATCAGGTGCTGGTTCGGGGGAAATATTCAATTCAACCGTTTCTACATCTCTGGAAAAATCTCCAGTAAATACTGTAAATTCGACTTCGATTGGTGATTTTGATGGTTTAAATGTATGATTAATCAATAATTTTGGATTTTCATGATCACTATATACAATAGTACCATCTCCAAAATCCCATTTCGTTGCAAATATCCCACTTGAATCCCTGGCATCAAATTGAATGCTGGTTGTACCAGTTCCAGATGTTGTGTTTGCTTTAACTACTGCATTTGGAACAGATGTGCTTATTTGGACAGGTTCGGATGGTGTATATGTTGATGTTACACCATATTTGTTTTCAATCGTAAGAGTTGGATAGTGTGACCCAACTGAATCATAGACATGTGTGGGATTCTTTTCATATGAAATGTGTCCATCACCGAAATCCCATTCATAATACAAGATTGAGTCATCTGACTCGAATCCAGAATTTGGTTTACCTTCATGTGATAAATCCACAAATTCAATTTCTTCGTTTACGGATGTTACTGAGTAATCACTTATTGTATAGTTTGCAGTACAGTAATAGTGTCGGTCATCGACTGGCCAACGTGTACTAATCTTTTCAATTAAGGTAACGTCATCTGAATTTATTTCAGTTATTCCTGCTGCAGGGTGTGCATCATATGTATCACCACTTATATCTACATCAACATTATCATATACTCCATTATTGTCGACATCAACCAAAGGATATTCACCGAGAGGAACGGTATCAAAATTACCATTGTTTGTATATTTTAAATGAATGTTTGAACTGTCATTTATATAGTTCACTGGACATGGTAAATCAACTGAATTACCTTCATATACATAGGATGTTGGTATATTTTGAAGCAATTTACGTGGATAGAAATCATAACTTCTGGGATATTTTATAATTACATTATTACTTATATGGTTATCATAGACATATATTCCATTTTCACTGGTTGCTGTTATTGATCCACCGCGATATATTATTTCATAATCTCCATTATTATCGAGATAATTTCCACGGATTATATTTGGATCATTATCCCCATCCTGATATAGCGTATCCAAATCACCATCGATTTTTACACCAGAAACACCACATCCCGTAATTTGATTATACTCAATAAATGTTTCAGTCAGATACCGATTTGTTGCTATATAGTAATATATTCCATTTTCACCTGAATTTTTTATTTTATTATAACGAATTTTTGAATAATCTGCATCTAAATAATGATTTTCTTCTGTAGTTAGGAAAATTGCATTCTTCGGTGCATTTTCGAGTGTTATGTATTCAATAGTACAATATGCTTGGTCTACCACGATTAAATCATTATCAGAACACATATCTCCTCGAATAATGACACTATTTGGATTTCTCGAGGTTGAACGAATAGTAACATGATTAGTGTTTATGTACATTTTTTCTGGTATAAAATATGTTCCATCCCGTATCATGATGGTATCATATTCCTGCAGATCCTTTGTTGCCTGTATTAATCCATCTGCACCTTCATACTCACATCCACTATTCAATGGTCCGACTTCTCTTACACGAGTAGATGAAATATAATCTTTCTTTGTTTCTGTGCCTTCTTTCCAATTTTGATCTGGATTGTTCACATTATAACTGTATAACGACATTGATACAGTATATACACCTGCTTCATCATAGGTATGTACAGGATTCCAATCCGTTGATGTTGATCCATCCCCAAAATTCCACACCACGGTAAAATCATAAGTTTGTCCGTTTTTAGTATAACCATCGTATTTTTCTTTCATTCCATCAAATTGAATAGTCATTGGATTCGAGATTTCAGTAGTTGAAACGTTTGATGTAAAATCAATGTCGTATCCATAACCTGGTGTACGTGCAATTACACTATCTGCATATTCAGGAGAAATAATGGTATGTTCTTCGGATGTATAGTATTTATAAACTGGTTGGAACGTATATGTGCCTGGTTCATTAATTGTACACCATGAATCTGATTGATTTAAGTATAATGAATCATTGGATGCATACAAAATACTATCAAAATATGCTGTTCTGGGCGAACTTATCATATTAGAACTTACAATATGTGCATCCACGGGAATTTTTTCATCATGTGGATATACAACCAAACCTTCGGCTGCTGAAACAGATCCAGACAGCAATACCAATATTACAAATATTGATACAATAAACAGTACAGTTTTTCTTATGGAACCAGTTCTATACATCATTTAAAACACCAGCATTTCATATACGTTCAACTAATTATGAGTATAATATTATATTATAAATTATATATATATTTACATTAACTCTGTCAGTTGATAATGACAGACTTATCCAAAATAATCGAACAAAATATATATTGTAAACGATATAAAGATGTTCTATATATAATGTTCACCAAAAGATTTGATGTGAATAAATTCGCATTCACTCTTTACCATATAGCCATTGGCTGATGAGGAAGGAGTTTCATGAGGTAATCAGATGAAAAGATCAATACTTGAATCACTGAAAAATAATAGAGTTATGGCCAGTTGTGGTACGAATATCGGAAACATATATGATATAGTTATTGATGTGGGAAGCGGTGAATTAAAACAAATCGTTGTTGACCCATCGAAGAATATTGACATTTCATTGTACGAAAATGAAAATAGTCTGTTATACATTTCATTTGATGCAGTTACTGCTATGAAAGATTGTATTATAATAGATAATAATCGTGCAATGATCCAATAAATAATTAATATGAGTTGGTCAAATGCTACGGTATAATAAGAATAGTGAAACATTAGCATCATTAATATTTAGTGAAATCATCGGTACACTTGTTGGTTTATTAACAGGTATAGCATTTTATACAATCATTCAGAATACATTTGCCTCATCGGGTTACATATTAGTCTATAGTTTGATTAGTTTTTTAATAGCAGGAGTAACATGGTTTATAATGGATGCAATTATAACTCGTTTCACTAACAATTATACCAGCATACCACCCGAATTAGATGTACCATATATTGATTATATACCACCACGAAGACATGGATCATTATATTATATGGTTGGTTGTGCAATTGCATCAGTTGCTTTGTTGATCATATATCAATTAGTAATAACTTACCAGTTTACTGACATTATATACATTAACTGGGTTGTAATTCCAGTAACATTACTTGCAACAATGTACTCTGAACTCAGGTTTTATGTAAGACAGCAGTTTTATCATGACATCAAGAAAAACATAATTCAGTTACTTGACTGTCGTACGGTTGTAAAAGAACCCATGCATGAAGGTTATCTATCTGTATTAAATATAAAATTCAAAAACCGTACAGAAGATGTAATTGAGAATATCCACATAAGAATTGATTTTACTCCACATTTCAATGTAAAAGAAAATACTATCACAATACCAAAACTTGATCCACATACATCCGCCAAACATAGTTTACCAATTACTCCATTGGAGTCTGGTGACCTCAATGTCGGAAGTGTATATGTAAGATTCGTTATGAATGGAATTGTATATGATGACAAATTGAAAGATATTGGAAAACGAATAGTTGAAGATTGAGGTGATACAATCAAATCTTCAATGTCTACCTTTTTTCTATTTGTTGTATTACTATGTGTTACAATTGGATTATCATCTATAACTAATGTGGACACTGTAGAAACTATATCCGTTAAATCCATTAATTCAAATTCTGCTGAACATAAGTTAACTTCTGATGATATCAATAATACTGTTTATAATAACATGGTTGAACAAGGTGATTACTTGTCAATGTTATCGATTATTTCAGATCCATTCAATATACCAGATACCAAGATTAACAATTTCGTAGAATATATTTCTGATCTATTTAGCAAAACATATTATTTACTTGGTATCAATGATACATTTAAAAATGATTTGCCTGATTTGGAGAAACATTTAAATTCTATAAATTCAGATTATCGTCAAAACACTTCATATAATAAACAAGCAATGGAATATGTCGAATCAAATATCGTTATTGAAAAATGATATTATGAATAATACATTTCAATCAGTGAACAAATTTCGTCAGAAAATAATAACATTCCCTGTGACATCAACCATATAATAATTCCAATTATTGTTACAAAGAATATCTTTATGACTAAATTATGTACTTTTTCCTTTGTCCAGTTGTCAGGATCAATAAGTGAAGTACATATTTTCAATATACATGCAACAATATACCACCATATAGTTACATCAATAAAATGACCGACAATATTTATCATGGGTGATCCATCAACAATCGATGATCTAACAATAAACAATCCATATATTGTGGATATGAAAAATATCAAAATGGATACGAAAAACATTCCCATAGATGTTGTTCTTTTGTTTGGTCGAATTTTACACTTGTTCTTTAATGCTTGTATTTGTTCCCGTACTGGTTCGTGTAATCCATAACCGTAATATATTATATATCCACCAACTGATAACATGATTCCACTAATTGCTCCTTGTGGATAATTTCCAAGTAGAAACAACGCATAAACAATCATTGTAATACCAATTGGCACAATGAATGTTTGGTATATGTTTGGATCACGAATCATGTTTTTAATCATATAATATGTATTTTCCAGTTCTACATATTGATTGATCACAATTCTTTTAATGGCGATTATTTTTAATCGTGATTGGATAATAGGAAGAATGGCTTCGTCTTCTGCTCCATCAGTTACGATTATTGCTTGTTCTACTTCATTATTACTAAGGAAGTCATCCAGTTGTTTGGATATTTTACTATCCGACACTATCCCAACGTTTTCATCACCTGCTATTGTAATCATGTTTACATTTTTATCAGATTCCAATATTTCAAGTGCAATCTTTGCACCTGCGAAAATAGTATTTGAGTCAGAATCTTCTGGATCAACCAGAGATAGGTTTTTTGCTGACTCTATATTATTATCAATACCTATAACTGGACTGGTTATACCAACTTTTTTTCCAATATCATTGTCACGATCAATACAGACAATAAGAGTACTTATTTTCATTTACATTCCTCTTGTTAAAGTAGTATATCACACTTAATATAAATCAATTCGTAAAGAAATATGTATATATAATAACAATTGTATTAATTAAAAGATATATAATTAATCAGGAGATTTTGTTAATGGCTGATGAAGAAAACATGCCAGATGATGAAGCAAATGAATTACTCGAGGCACAGAGGCAACGAGAAGAACAACAAAGTAAGATCATTTCATCAGGAAATACGGAAATTGATCGCAAGATGGGTGGTGGTATCCCAACTGGATCATTGTGTATAATAGATGGAAACAATGATAGTGGAAAATCCGTATTAACTCAACAACTCACATGGGGTGCACTCAGAGATAATAAGAGTATTTTAATGCTCACAACTGAGAATACATCAAAAAGTCTCCTGAAACAAATGGAGAGTCTTGCACTTGATATTCGTGATCAATTTATCTTGGGCAAAATACGGGCATATGCAGTACATGAAAGTATGTTGGATAAAGAATGTGAAACTACAGCTGATGAGATAGCAGCCAAAAAAACAATTTTACATACCATTTTAGATTATATTGAATCAAGTCCTGAAAAAATCATAATAATTGATTCACTTACGGTTTTTGTGTCAAACATGGACGAAAAAGAAGTAATTGGTTTTTTCACAAGCTGTAAAAAACTGTGTGATAATGGAAATTCCATCATAATAACAGTTCACAATTATGCATTTAATGATGATGTAATGACCCGAATTATATCGATATGTGATGCGCACCTTCACATGAATACCGAAAATGCAGGTGAACAGATTGTTAAAACTATGGAAGTTTCAAAAATACGTGGTGCTCAACTAACGACTGGTAACGTGGTTAGTTTCGATGTTAAGCCAAACTTTGGATTCAAAATTATACCAATTTCAAAAGCCAAAGCATGATTTGGTGGTGTTTGTATGGGATACGGAACAGTAATTGCTGGATTGGTTGTAGTTGGAATGATAATAATATCAGCTCATATTACGTTCCAGAGTGAATTCGATACGGCCACTACAATTGCCGATAATACACGGAATATAAGGGAAGTATCGTACAACATTGCCAAAATGCAATTAACTGTTACCAGTGCAAATATTATCAATGGCACAGATACAGTGGCAGTAACAGTTGAAAACGATGGAAATGAAAAAATATTATTATCGGATTATGATAATATTGATGTTATATCCCAATACACATCTTCTGGTTCCACATATGCAAACTGGAACAAATATACAAGTTCTGATGTTGCTTCATTGAATGCAAATGAATGGACAAATGTAAGTATATTCCCCGATTCAATAAATCCAGGTATATTTGACCCAGGTGAAGAATTAGATATCATGATAAAAATTCCTGGTGTTGGTAGTGCAGATACATGCTGGATACAAGTTACCACTCCATATGGTAAAAGTTCTGCACAAATGGCTACGATACCATAATGAATAGGATATGAAGAGGTTTAGTAATAATGATAGAATCACCATTTGATTTTACAATAAAAACAAAATGTGTCAAAACAAAAAAGCATAATTGTAAAATTATTTCAAAAATGGGAAAAGGTGCCATTGAATATTTCGATGATCCCGAGCATAAACATGTACATAGATACATCCATATGATACCAGAGGCAAATGGAATACCAAAATTTAAACAGGAAGTTACCAGAGATCTTAAAAAAATATCTAAACCAAACATAATATATCCAATACCTGGTAATCTTGCTGTTCATATTTTCCATGATCCACTTGATGTAAGAAATTATTACATTCCCATTGAACCACCATTATATCAGGATATGTCAAAAAAACTCAATGAGGTCGAATTGGCTTTTGTGAGTATCATGAATGATAAACGTTTGGATGCTTTAAATAAAGATGTGCAAATAAAAATGCTGGATGAAATCCTTGATGAAATATGTATAGTTGTGGATAATCCAGGTGATCTTGAAACAGAAGAACAGAAATTTGATATTAAAAAAGTATACAATACATTCGTTGCGTCTTTAAAAATGTACTATAACATGTTTAGACATGGTATAGTTGAAGAAGAATACGAACAAGTTATTTTGAATACAGATGAATTCAAAGCCATCAAATACATCATGCTAAGAGATAAAATTGAAAATGGTGTACTTGAACCTTTACTTAAAGATCCGTGGATTGAAGATATATCATGTAGTGGACTTGGACATGTATTCGTCGAACATAAAATATTCGGTGGTATGAAAACAATGATTACATTCCAGGAAAACACCGAACTTGATACATTTGTCATAAAATTATCAGAAAAAATAGGTAAACCAATTACATACAGAGATCCAATTATAGATGCTACGTTACCAGATGGTTCACGTATCAACATTGTATATGGTAATGATGTATCCAGAAGAGGTAGTAATTTTACTATTCGTAAATTTGCTGGAATTCCATTATCTATTCTTGACTTGATTAATTTTGGTTCACTCAATTACCAGATTGCTGCATATTTATGGATAATGCTTGAAAATGGTATGAATGCATTCGTAGCAGGAGAAACTGCTTCAGGTAAAACAACATTACTTAATGCACTTACGACCTTTTTCCCTGCAGACTACAAAGTTGTCACGATAGAAGATACTCCTGAAATCCAGGTGCCATTGAAAAACTGGACACAAGAAGCAACAAGAAATTCAAAAGAAGATAGTGGTTCGGGTGTATCAATGGAAGAGCTGTTACGTGCATCATTGCGTCAGAGACCAAACGAAATAATGATTGGTGAAATTCGTGGTGTAGAAGGAAATATTGCATTCCAGGCAATGCAGACAGGTCACCCTGTTATGTCAACTTTTCACGCAGCAAACGTAGAAAAACTTATCCAGAGGTTGACTGGGTTTCCTATTAATGTACCAAAAACGTATATTGACAATTTGCATCTCGTAATATGCCAGAACGCTGTTAGTCATCCAACCAAGGGAATGATAAGACGAGCTACTTCGATTAATGAAATTATTGGATATGATCCACAGGCTGATGCTTTTTCTTTCATTGAAGTATTTAAATGGGATCCCGTAGATGATGAATTTGAATTCACTGGAAACTTGAATTCACATCTTCTTGAAAATAAGATTGCTCCAATGTTGGGTATGCCTGAGAGTGAGAGACGAAAAATATATGATGAAGTTGATAAACGAGCACTACTTCTCAAAAAAATACATCAACGTGACCAATCTCTCGATTTCTATACATTCTTCAACATGCTGGTTAAGATAAAAGAGGAGGGCATCGTATGAATATTAATTTTGATAAGATAAAGGAAATTAAAACAAATATACTTAATTCAATGCCCTTTAATAAGAAACCAGAAAAAGAACGTCAATGTACAACTGAGATGGAAAAACGTGATAATGATAGTATTGAAGATAAGAAAGTAGATGATGAAACTTTTTTCATTTTGACATACATGGCAGCACTTGCAACTGGTGATGTTGATCGAAAAAGTTTGTTCTACTATACATCACAACAAACCCAATATAAAATTTCACGTTATTTCGATACTGCACATATCCTTGCTTCTAAATGGGGTCATGAGTATTCCGAAGCATTTAGATTAATTGCAAAAAGAATAAAAACAAAGCGTCTGGAAGAATTGTTCGGACGATTATCAGGTGCACTTATATCAGGGGAACCAGAAAAAGAGTTTTTAAAAACAGAACTTGAGTCCAGAAAAACAATTTATGACAATGAATATGAAACCAGTCTTGAAGGACTAAAAAAATGGACTGATGGATATTCTGCACTGTTAGTTTCAATTGCTTTGATCATTACAATAATTCTAATTTCAACCATGATATATCAAGTTGGTAATATTTACCAACTTTCCATGATGACATTGTTAATGACATTCCTGATATGTGGTATTGGGATTGCATTTCTTTATGATTCATCCCCATATGAAACAAAAACACACGACTTAAAAACTCAACCAAAAGAAAGGATAATGGCAAATATCCTGAAAAAAACATTACTTCCATTAATGGTACTGATAGATGCAATTTTAATATACATTAATGCAAGTTGGGGATATATTCTGATTATTAGTGCCATTTGTATGGCACCAATTGGTATTCTTGGATTATTAAATGACAAAAAAATAGATAAAAGAGATGAGAATTTCAGCACATTTATCAAGACACTAGGATCAATTGCAGGCACCATGGGTGTAACAACTGCTGCAGCTCTTGAGGAATTAGATAAAGATAATGTCGATACATTAAAACCACTCGTAGAAAGCCTACATGCAAGTATGACACTTGGTATTGATCCAAATGCATGTTGGGATAAATTTGTCGGTAAATCTGGGTCCGAATTAATAAATCGATGTGTACATATATTTACCGATGGTATCGAATTGGGTGGAAACCCTTCGGAAATGGGTGAAATTGTATCAGGTACCAGTCTGGCAATCGTTCTTCATCGTAGTAAACGTAAACTTATTAGTTCTGGCTTTACAGGTTTAGTTGCAGCATTACATACAGTAATGGCAGGTTTGATGATATTTATAATTGAAATTATGAAGATTTTTGCCAATTTAGTTGAGGATATGACTGATCATGGACTAACAGATACATCTCAAAGTATGAACGGAATGGGAGCAACAAATTCTGCCATAACTTCGGGTATGTGTATGTTTTCAATTGGTGAAAAAATACCATTTTTATACAATTTCACGACAGCAGCAACTATAATACTAACATTAGGTAATGGTATAGCCATAAAAGTAGTTGAAGGTGGAGACAACAATAAAATATTTTTATATGAAGCAATATTAGCCTTTGTTGTAGGATTGGAAATATTACTAGTACCTGTAATTGTTTCACATGTATTTACATTTGATATATAAGGGAGACGTAACCATGGGAATATTTAATTCAGTTAAATCAAAAATTGGCAAAAAAGAAAACGATGTTATCATCAATCCTGATGATATGGCAAAAGAAATAGTATATGAAGAAGATGAAGCACCACGTCCATTAAACAATACTTCTGAAAATAATCAAAATATGTTTTTACAACGTCCCGCTTCAATAGATGAAGAAGACGAAGAAGATGAAGAAGACGAAGAAGACGAGAAAGATGAAGAAGACGAAGAAGACGAGGAAGACGAGGAAGATGAAGATAATTCCAGTGGTGATTCAGCTATAGATGATATGGTATCAAGTTTAAAAAACGATGATGATCTCAATGTTGTAGAAGAAAACAAGTTACTAAAACAACTTGATATTATGCCAATAGATGAACTGGTTGATTTTGTCAATGATTTTAATAACGAGTTCCAGAAAAAATTGACTGATAATATCAATAAGGATAACAAGAAAAAATGATTATGTCAATCAATACCTTTGAAAATACTTATATACGATAATCACATATTTATTATTAATATAACACATCGGTGGTTATCGATTTGAGTACAAAAAACAAATATATAAATCATCCATTAATAATTCCAAATAAAATTGAAGAAAGAGAATACCAGAAGAATATAACCAAAGAAACAATACAGGATTCATCTTTGGTTGTTCTTCCAACTGGTTTAGGTAAAACAATAATATCATTGTATACCATTGCTGAACGTTTACATAATATAGGCGGAAAAGCACTCATTTTATCCCCAACTAAGCCATTAGTCGAACAACACGCACAATTCTTCAAAGAAACATTAAACTTGTCATCTGATGAAATAATTGCATTAACAGGTAGTATATCACCAGACAAGAGAATCAATGTCTGGAAAAGTTCGAAGTTGATAATATCAACTCCACAAATCATTCAAAATGACCTATTATCCAAACGAATTGATTTATCAGATGTATGTCATATAACATTTGATGAAGCACACCGTGCCGTTGGAAATTATGCATATACATTAATTGCTCAGAAGTATATGGATCAATGCACAACTCCACATATGATTGGAATTACAGCAAGCCCAGGTGGAACTACTGAAAAGATCACGGAAGTTCGTGAATCACTGGGTATCGAAAATATTATTGTTCGGTCTGAAGATGATATGGACGTAAAACCATATATCAAGAAAAAAAATATACAATGGTATAAAATAGATCTACCTACAGATCTGAAAGCAATACGATCTAAACTAATTGCATTTCGTCGGGATCGAATTGAAATTGCTAATTCTCTTGGGTTATCATTGTCCATAAACGCTTCAAAACGAGATATACTCGAAGCAAATGGTAAACTTCAAGGTGAAATTAAATCTGGTAATGCTGAATCATCAACATATACGATTATTTCTGTACTTGCTGAAGTAATGAAAATAAATCATGCCATAGAATTAATAGAAACACAGGGTATCCAACCCCTGAAAAAGTATCTTGATAAACTTTACAGCGAAGGTACTTCATCAAAAGGTAGCAAAGCATCAAAACGTATTGCTGAAGATGAAATGTTTAAATTTGTTTATAATCGTGCTCGTACATGCACAACAGAACATCCAAAATTCGAAAAAATGAGAAATGTTGTCTGTAATACAGTCAAATATAATAAGAATGCAAAAATGATTGTATTCACTAATTATAGAGATACCGCAAAACAAGTATCTGATTATCTGGAAAAACTCGATGGGATCAAACCAATACGTTTTGTCGGACAGGCACACAAAAAGAATGATCGTGGACTTTCCCAAAAAGAACAAGCAGAAATAATACAACAGTTTAAAAATAACGATTATAATGTGCTTGTGGCAACATCGGTAGCCGAAGAAGGTTTGGATATACCAGCAACGGATCTAGTATTATTTTATGAACCTGTGCCATCTGAAATCCGTTCTATTCAAAGAAGTGGAAGAACTGGTAGACAACAGGATGGACAGGTTATTGTATTAATTACAAAGGATACGCGAGATGAGGGATATTACTGGAGTAGTATAAATAAAGAAAAACGAATGAAACAAACATTGAAAAACCTGAAGTTAACGTGTAGTAATAATAAACCAAAACAAAACCAATCAAATCTATCAACGTTTACCAAAAAACAACCATCTGAACAAATTACACACAAAAAATCAAATGACCGTATACCAAAGATCATTGTTGATACAAGAGAAACAAAATCAGGTGTGCCTGGTAATCTTGATAATATGGATGTGGAACTTGATATTAAGACTCTCGAAATCGGAGATTATGTAGTAAGCGATGATACTGCGATCGAAAGAAAAGAAGTATCTGATTTTGTATCTTCACTTATTGGAAATGGGGAAGATAAACAAAAAATATTTGGACAATTATCCGATTTATCAAAGGAATATAATAATCCCATTTTAATAATCGAAGGTGGCGATATAAATACTGTTTCAAGCAACATAAATCCAAATGCTATACATGGTGCTTTATTATCAATGTCGATTGATATGGGAATAACAATCATGTATACTAGAGATAAACAGGATACTGCTAACTTGATACGAATATTGGCAACACGTGAACAATTTGAACGAAACAAATCCGTTAATGCACATGGCAAAAAATCATCACGATCAGTACCAGAACAACAGGAATACTTGATATCTGCAATTGATGGAGTTGGTGCAACATCAGCAAAAAATCTGCTTAATCATTTTGGTTCGATTGCAAATATCATAAATGCATCCGAAAAGGATCTGATGAAAGTTGATCTGGTAGGAAAATCAACTGCAGCAAAAATAAAGAATATATCAAATGTGGAATATTCGAACTGAATATTCCATTCAAAACAGATTTTTAAACCAATTAATGATATTTGAAACTATACCACTTTTCTTTTTTGACGAATTTGAATTATTGTCCAATACAGATGATTGAGTAATATCTGAATCAATTGTTACTTCATGTAAATTAGTTGATTTCTCAATCTCAGATTCAATACCAGTATCACCTATTTCCAATACATTAGACGAAGCGTTATAACCATCGCCCGTTACACCAATATGATATATTGCATCAAATGATGGTAATATAATTCCACTTCCATTATATGAAAACGTATAATTGGTTTCAAACGTATTCCCTGAACCAAGGACTATACTACTTTCAAAATCCTCAAATCCATCAGACGTGTTCAGTATTTCAATATCTTCTGGTATATGATCAATAATTTTTACTCGACTTTTCATGTTACCCGTATTATTGACCACAAGTCCAATTGAATATGAATTATTTTTTGGATCACTTTTTATTAATTTTTTATTCAAATTGATGTTCGGTCCAAGCACATGAATTTTAACATCGTTTGATTCGATCTTATGTTTTTCACCACTGGGAAGCGTAACAATTGCATGTGATTTATTCATGTCAATTCCTTCTGAGTATGAACCTACAGATGCAGTTGGAATTAATTCATATTCAAACACTGTTTTAGTTTCACCAGGCACAAGAGACATATTGGCACTTAATTCAGAGTTATTTATTTTATTATACGATTCGATTTTATTAACTCCAATACCATCCATTATATCATAAGTATCAATGACATTAACACCATCTAAATTAACTGATCCATTGTTTGATACACTTACTTTCACGGATATATCATCTTCATGTAGAATTGCTGGGTAGGGATGAATCGTTTTTGATACAACGATTCCCCAACAAGGATTAACAGTAATGGAAGTATTTGCTTCAGATGTGAATGATTCACCATCTATAGATTGCCCTGTGATTTGTACGTTTATTGGATAATCCCTTTCGTTATAGACATATGGAATACCCAGTTTATAATTCAGTTCAATATCTTCATCGTTTTTTACGATACTATGATAAATTTCCTGTTCGTCACCACTTTTAATTTCAAGTTCTCCAGTATCAACTTTTATTAGAACGTTTTTTGCATCACATTCATCATCTATTGCATTTTCATCGTTAGGATTATTTGTAATGTTAAGTTTTAGATTGATATAATTATTGAATAAATTACTGGGCTCATATGCATCTTTATTCGTATCGAATTCGATCTCAAATTCAGGAACATAATTCGCAGGTTCGAAAACAGCAAACTCTACAGTTGGATCAACCATTTTACCAGTTGAAAAATTTTCACCATCGTTTGTTTCATATGTTAATATATCAGGATCCGTTTCAATGGTTTCTATTTTGTACATTTCGGTATTTGTTTCCTGGTTTTTGTAAATGTAAGAATGACTATTAAATTGCTCAGTTAACAAAAATGGTTCTGATATACTTTTTTTATTATCCTTAAATAGCATCAATGCCTGAAAATCATCATCATCGGAATTAACTTCATTTGTATCAGTGAATTCAATTGTATAATTTCCATTATCAATATCAACATGTTCACCGAGATGTAATGTTGTTGATTTAATTTCATCTGGATTCCAGTGTGTATCAGAGGCACTTACTGTACCGATAAAAAATATCAAAACCAATCCAATAATGAATATATGATTATGAATTTTCATACAAATGCCTCAGTGAATGATTAAAAATAGAAAATAAAAATATTGATTATATATAATCAATAATTTTATCGTTGTCTTTCTTCATTGCCATTGTAGATGGGGCATTTGTTTTGGCATCATGTGCGGATGGTGATGCACGATATGGGTTGGAAGGTGTTTTCTTTTTGGATCCTGCCTGAAGTGAAGATGTAAATTTTTGATTGTCCGATTTAATTCCAGTCATTATTGCCATGACTCGAATTTTACCTTCGAATTCAGGATTAACACGTGATCCCATTATAACATCTGCATTTTCACTGAGTTCAAATGTAAGGTTACTTGTTATACTATTTGCATCCTCAAGGCTCATGTCAGGACCACCAGTGATATGAATTAAACATCCCGTTGCTCCTTCATAATCAATGTCAAGAAGTGGATGATTTAATGCATTCTTGACTACATCATAACTGGCATTCTGGGCCTTTGATTCACCAAATAGCATGGTTGCAACCCCACCTCTTTTCATAATTGATTTTACGTCAGCATAATCCAGATTGATCAGAGATGGAACAGTAATTGTTTCAGTGATTCCCTTGATGGTTTCTGCGATTAATTGATCCATTACAGAGAATGCTTTATCCATTGGTAAACTGGGTACATGTTCCAATAACTTATTATTGTCAAGTACAATTACTGTATCTGCTTTTTCACGTAGTTTTTCAAGTCCTTCTTCGGCTTTTATTTTACGAGCACGTTCAACATTGAATGGTGCAGATACCATTCCCACAACAATTGCACCCTGGTCTTTTGCGATCTCTGCAACAACGGGCGCAGATCCAGTACCAGTTCCACCACCCATCCCAGCAGTAATGAATACCAGGTCGGCATCTTTTAATTGTTCTTCCAGTGTAGACTTTGCGAGTTCGGCTGCTTTTTTACCCATGTCAGGATATCCACCTGCTCCCAGTCCTTTAGTTAAATTTTTACCAATAAGTATTTTTTTATCTGCTTTTGTACGATCAAGATCTTGTTTGTCTGTGTTTATACATATGGTCTCTGCACCTTCTATGTCAAGATGATATAATCGTTTTACGCTGTTGTTTCCTGCACCGCCACATCCGACGATGAATATTCTTGGATCACCGAAATCATTGTTTTCATCGGTGATTTCTTCTGCATCAGTATATTCCATTGCTTCTTGTATTATCGATTGCACGGTATAACCCCTTAGTTATCCATTTTAATTTTATATATTTAAATATATAATGATAATATTAAAAAAAGTAGTATATAAATATATTCATCAAAAGAGGATGAATATATCTTCATGTTGAATTCATTGAATAATAATTGACGAAAACATCCATATCTGAATAGTCTTCAATCGTAGATTGTCCAGTATTTCGAATGGTTAATGTAATCGTCTTGGCATTTTCATCTACATCTATATCTTCGATTGCGATATCTGTTTTAATTTGATCGGAAGATTGTTGATGTGTGTCCATCGTTGCTTCCGATAATGAACTCAATATTCCTGTTTGAGTAATAACAAACCATGTTGCAAGTATGAATAAAGCAATCACAGTTACTGCTGAAGCAATCGATTCACCAACATCCATTTGAATCACTCCGATATACTAAACTGGTCAGATGTAGAGATACTATTATAAGCAACATACTTTGCTTCATATTGAATGTCTGATGACAGTGGAGTATCCTGGTAGATTGTTATTTTAACTGTATCTCCACGAAGCCATTTCGCAGAACCCGTTTCTATATCAAAATCCCAACCAACGGTTGTGTTATTATATTCCATTCTCTGGTAATTACCAGTACTACCAAAGAACACATCTCCATTTTGAATCATACGTGGAGAAATTTGAGTCGTGCCCACGTTTTTTAGCCACATATAAACCGTTTCTTTATCGGTTGAATATGATGTATGAATAACTTTAATATCGGTACTTATCTGATCACCAAGACTATTTGTCGAAGAAGATATTGGTTGTCCCATGGTGAATATTGTTGGAAAAACCATTGAAACGAACGCAGCAGCTGCTATAATAGTACCAACTGTCAATATTGCGCTGCTTATTGCACTGCCACTCATGAGATCACCTATTTTATATTACAATATCTGCTTGTTTTATTTGTCAAATATGTTCCTTTTCATCATTCCATCATCATTGTCTGATTGTTCAGTTTTATTAGTGGAAGGTTCTGGTTCGTTTTTTATTTCTTTTTTAGATGGGGATTCAGATGATTTTGATTCCACGGGTTTAGATAACTTATCATCGTTTGTTTTGGGTTGATTTCCATCTATAGATTGTGCCTCTTCTTCAGGCTCTTTTTGCTCGTTTTCTTTTTCCGATACGGGATAATGCTTGTTTACAACGATTTTATCTTTTTTGTTATTTCGTTGTTTATTGACATTTTTCTTGAGTATTGGATTTGGTTCATCTTTCTTTTCTGAAACTGGCTCTTTGTTTTCAACGGATGGATTACTTTCATCTGTTTCGTTTTCAGATACGCTTGATATACTTTCATTGGCGTTTTTAAATATTCTTTCAAACGTGTCTACCAGATTCTTGTTTACATCGGTCGTTTTGTTGTATTTTGCAGCCAAGTCTTTTACTTTTTTATTTGACTCTTCTTCTGCTTTTTCTATACGCTCATTGACCGTATTGAATGAATCATCGATCCGTTTATCGATGTTTTTGATCTGGGCAGTAATCTCTTCCAAATTTGATTGGTCAGACATCTTTTCAATCTGATCATTCATTTTTTCAATGAGTTTCTGGGTTTCAGAGTTTTTGTCTTCTATTTCCTGTTGTTTTTGTTTATCCAGATTTTCCATTTCATATTGAATCTGTTTGATTGATTGTTGATTTGATTTATTCATATTACTGATTTTATTATTCAGATCACTGAATATACTATCCTGACGAACGGATAGTTTGTCAAATCTTTCATTCAGTTGTTTGATAGTTGCTGAATTTGATTTATTTGAATTTTCAACCATTTGAGTAACGTTTGCAATTGTTTGTTTATTACGTTCATCCATTTGATTTATTTGGGTCTGAACATTGTTTATATGATTCTCTAATAACATTGCAATTTTGTTAATGGCATTACTGGTATCTTCAACTGACTCATTATTATTGTTATTTGAAGATTGGGTTGAATCTTGTGATTCATTTTTCTCATCTATATCAATTTGTTCAAACATAATTGGATCATCTTGTTTGTTTTGTTGTTGATTATTTGTATTATACATAGGAGATTGTATCATTGGGATTGTATCTTCAATAGTATCAGAGGTTGGTGGATATGCTGTAATATCATCAAAATCCATTTCACTATTTTCTTCATACGTTCCAATGTTGTCATCATCATCACCAATGAGTATACTATTTAACTGGTGGATAAGATCGACGTAGTCATTCATATCAATTCTATTTCGTGTTTTTGCGATTGTTCTGCGATCAACTTTAATCATTTTTGCAATTGATAGAATTACATCACACAGGCTTTCACTTAAATTGCCCGTTGTTGAATATAGCTGAAGAATTTCACTTAGACGTTCAAGTCCACCCACTGCATGTACAGTATCTTCAGTCCATTCCATTAATTTTGTAAGAGTAACAACATCTACTTCATTGTCATCAAGTGTCAATTCGGGAATATTTAAGTTAAGTTTATTTAATGCGTCTTCTGTGCTGATTGAATTATTTGTACGTGGTGGCATAGTATCGATACTCCGTTTAGTTGTACCAATGGATGGATTTTCGTTGTCAGTGACAGATGATTTATTTTCATCATGATTTTCATTTTCATCATCTTTTGTTGTATCAGTGATCTCATCGTCTTCATCTGGATCATCCAATATATCAGGGAATGAATCATTGTTTGTTTCACCATCGTCATCGTCATCATCATCGTCTGATTGCGGTGGTACATAATTTTCATTAAATCTTGCCATTGCATTTTGTGAATTCTGGGCAGCTTCATTTTTTGTATTGGCATGTTTCATTGCAGCAACGTATACACTATCAAAGAACGGGTTACGTGCATCGTTCATTGCATCCCTGATCTCAACTAGAACCTGTTTTATTTCTCCACTCAACAGTTTTTGATCATTTTCAACAACATTAAGTTTTCTTTCGATTTCTTTTTCTTCCATGATGTTCACTCACACGAATTTATATTATCATATTTTTCATATCCATACCTATAAAAATTAAAATCCGTATGTAATACTACATACGAACCTTAAATTATAAATTGAAATCATACAAGCTTCATGTATGGATCAATTTGTGGAGGTGCTGTTCTGGAAAGTGGGAGCGGTGCACCATCTTTTGGTTGGATTTGGAGAGTGAACGGTGCATTTGGTGCGTCATTATTATCCTGTAACAAAGAATCACCTGGCACATAAGCAGTTATCTGGAATTTCTCACCTTCTTCAAGGACATTGTCTCCATCCCCATAGTTGCCGAGTTTTGTAGAATCCCAGTCAAGAGAAGCATTGAAAGTACCAGTATCCAAATATGATACAACCAATGCACCATCAGTGGAACTTGCACCAATGTCAACAGGTGAGCCACCAGCAGTAAGTTCAATCACAAACTGAATTTCATCAATTATATGAGTAGATGGAGTT
>Ga0182239_1000088_pt1 | contig 32387 bp, 29 predicted proteins | sample hydfrate6_PW_210_FD_132456 | JGI IMG/M metagenome (GOLD analysis project Ga0182239, IMG submission 132456) | Subsurface microbial communities from deep shales in Texas, USA - hydraulic fracturing test 6_PW_210 | ecosystem: Environmental > Aquatic > Deep subsurface > Shale gas/oil reservoir >... | reverse complement strand
TGAGGGCGATCCGCCCGAGTTTTTAAAATTCCAGCCAAAGTCCCGGCCCAATCGCCGAAACCGAGCCGCAGACAAACAAATCGCACCCGACCCGGCTCATGCGAAAACCCGCAAAAGCTGATTATATAGACGCTGTGGTCACGTTCCCTGCGGTGAAAGTGAGGGCTTGGAGGAAGAAAGCCCCTTTCCAGGCATAAATCAGATCTTGCCCCGCTCCTTGGCAATGCGCATATAGGTTTCCATGCCGGATTCCGGGGGCAGGTAGAGATTGTCCTCGGATTTTTTCTTTAAGGCCATGGCATCCGTGGGGCAGGTGGTCACGCACAGACCGCAGCCGATGCAGCGGTTTTCCACCACATGCGCTTTTTCATCAACCATGGAAATGGCATCCATCTGGCAGCGTTCCACGCAGGTCTCGCACCCCACGCAGACCTCTTCATCAACTTCGGCAAAATAGTTGCTCTTGACCGCTTCTGCCGGGCTGTCCTGAAGTTTTAAAGACCGGAGCATGCCGCAGCAGCAGCCGCAGCAGGAGCACATGCCGCCCACACTCTGGGAGTTGAAGGGCTGCATCACCAGGCCGGCCTCATCATTTTTGGCAATGATCTGCCTGGCTTCATCCTTTTCAATGTAGCGGCCCATGCCGTTGTCCACGTAATAGGCCGCGTGGGAACCGAACAGAAAACAGGTTTCCAGGGGCTTGTCGCACGCCTGGTCGATTTGGGCCGCAGAGGTCCGGCAGATGCACGGGGCCACGGCAATGGTCTTCTGATTGTCGATGATTGTCATGGCGTCTTCATACGCGGCAATGGGCCATTCGGACACGATTTCCCGGTTGATGGGGATGGTGCGCATCACCGGGGTGGACCATTGCTGAAATGTCTTGCCCAGGGCCTGCTGATAATAGGATTCAAGCTCCTCTGCGAGCTTTCGGTCCACACGGTTTAACTGAAACTCATAAATGCCCACCACAAAGGGCACAGCCCCGTACCTGACCCGCTTGCCCTTTTTCTGGCGAAACAGCAGACCCCGGGATGCCATGTCTTCCAGGTGGGACGCGGTCTGGTCCTCGGGCAGTTCCAGGCGCTTGGCCACCGTTTGCGGGTCTTCGAGCATGGGGGTGAGCATCAGAAACATCCGCGCGTCTTCCTCGGTGAAAAGCTGCTTTAAAATGCTGATTTCCACGCCGTTTTGCGTGGCCGGAAAACCTGTTCCCAGGTCGTCGAGCCGCTGGCGCAATTGTTCGTATACCTCACTCATGGGGCCTCCTTGGCGAATCCGCGTTATGTCTCTTTTGCAGTTGACAGGTTTGGTTGCAATGAAACCGATTTTGAAGGATAACCTTATTTTTGTTGGGAATGGTTGTCAACGAAAATAAAACGACCGTTCGTTATTTTTGAACAAAAGCTTTCCAGTCCCAGACCACGGCGTTGGCATCCGTGTTCATCCCGGGCCAGGGCCAGTCTGCGGGCAGAGAGGCGGTAAAGCTGAGGCGGTGCTGTCCTGTTGGATGATCAAAGGACAGTTTATGGGCAAACAGGGCCAGTTGTTTTTGCGGCAGTGGGTTTGGAGCCCCGTAGCGCAGATCCCCCATGACCGGAAAACCCAGGTGGGCCAACTGGGCCCGGATCTGGTGGTGACGGCCCGTGTCCAGATCGATTTCCAAAAACGTCTTGTTTTCAGCAATACCCAGCACCCGGTAGGAAAGCCGGGCCTCCTGGCTCTTTGCAGTGGGGGCGGAAACAATGCGGCTGGTGGGGCCTTTGCGCTCCATATTATTGGCCAGGTCCCCGCCCCTGCCGGGAACCACCCCGTGAACCACGGCCAGGTATTGCTTTTCCACCCGGCCCGTGCGAAACTGCCGGCTCAGTCGGGAGGCGGCCTTGGATGTGCGGGCAAACACCACCACCCCGGCAACCGGCCGGTCCAGGCGGTGGACCAGGGCCAGAAACACGTTTCCGGGTTTTTCATACCGGATCTTGATATATTGCCGGGCCAGTTCCAGCAGGCAGACATCGCCTGTGCAATCGCCTTGTATCAGCAGCCCGGATGGTTTATATACCACCAGCAGGTGATTGTCTTCGTAAAACACCGGCCATTTGGCCGTGTTGATAAAACCGGGATCAATGTTCATGATTCAGGATTCAAGGTTGATGAGCCTGTAAAAAGTCTTTCTTACAAGCAGTGTTAAGTTTTAAGTGATTAAGTGTTAAGTAAAATCAATAATTTATTTTTATATTGCTTATCGATTATATCAGTTTCAGGACTCCTAAGGAAATTTCTTTTTTACGTTATACCGAAATTGTACTGCTTAACCCTGACGGCGGCGCGGAAAAGCGGGTTTCCGAGCGGAAATTGTGGCTCCAGGAGGCTCCTGAAGCGAGGAAACTTGCTTTTGCGCGCCGCCGATCAGCCAAGGCGCTTATGGATTTTCCTCTCTGCAAAAATACCGCGGCAGCGAGATAAACAGATTTTACGGTATCATCGAGGTTGATGGGAAATGGCTCAAAAAAAACCGCAAAGCAAACCCCCGGGTCCCAAAGACATGGACCGGATTCTGCAAAGCTGCGGCATCGCGCTTGCCCGGGACCGGATCGATCTGTTATGGCAATACCACAACCGGCTGCGCCAGGCCAACCCGGAATTGAATCTCACCCGGATTCACCGGTTTGAAAACATGGTGGTCAAGCTTTATGCCGACTCGATTCTGCCCGGTGAGCTCACGCCCCTTCCCTCCCCCCTGCTGGACCTTGGCACCGGCCCGGGCATGCCGGGAATCCCGCTGAAAATCGCTTTTCCGGATACAGAGATCGTGCTGGCCGAAACCCGGCAGAACCGGGTGGCGTTTCTGGAGCAGACCATTGCCGGTCTCGGTCTTTCCGGCATCCGGGTATACGGACATTCCGTAACCCCGTCATTTGAGCAGATGTTTTCCGGCGTGATCACCCGGGCGGTGGAACACATGGAAAAAACCCTGCACCGGGTTCAGGGCTGCCTGGAGACCGGCGGCCTTGTGATTTTCATGAAGGGGCCGGGGTGCGCAGATGAAATCGCGGCCGCAAAGCAGGCCTTTTCCCGCAGTTTTGAGCTGCGGCAGGACACGGCCTACAGCATCGGCGACACTCCGAATCAAAGACGTCTGGTGATATTTGAGCGCACAGATGCGCCCCCGGCCCGCCGCAGGCAGCAGGCTGCACAAAAACACCGGGTCCGGAACATGGAAAGCGAACAAAACACCACATACAAGGATCTGAAAAAACTGCTAACCGCAAAGGGCATGAAAAAGCAAAACCAGGCCCTGGTATCCGGGACAAAGCAGATCACAGACATTATTGCCCAATGCTGCGACAAATGCCTGGCCTGGATTTCATGGTCTGAAAACCAGCCGCCCCCGGAAAATCTGCCCGGCCGGGCCGCCTGGTACCGGCTGGCCCCGGAACTGTTTGACACCATAGACATCCTTGGCACCCGGTCGCCCCTGCTGCTGGTGGAAATCCCTTCCATCCCTTCGTGGCAGCCCGGCGCCGGTCTGCCTCCGGGATGTACGGTTCTGGTGCCCTTCCAGGACCCGGAAAACGTGGGCGCGGTAATCCGGTCGGCGGTGGCTTTTGGCGCGGAAAACATCGTCCTTCTGGCAGAAGCCGCCCATCCTTTCCATCCCCGGGCCATCCGGGCCTCCGGGGGTGCGGTGATGCATGCCAATCTCATGCAGGGCCCGTCCATCGGCGATTTGCCAACGGATCTGCCTGTGGTGGCCCTTTCCATGAAGGGCACGCCCATCTCCAAATTTGCGTTTCCCCCATCCTTTGCCCTGCTGCCGGGCATGGAAGGCCCGGGCCTGCCCAAGGGGCTGGAGAAAAACGCGGTCTCCATTCCCATGAGTGAAAAGGTGGAATCGCTCAATGCCGCGGCCGCAGCAGCCATTGCCCTTTACGCCTGGTCGCAGGAAAGGCGGGTATAAATGTTTCCGCCAGCCACACGAAAACAGATGCAGGACATGGGCTGGGACAGCCTGGATGTGATCCTGGTCACCGGGGACGCCTATGTGGATGTGCCGCACATGGGCGCTGCTGTTATTGCCAACGTGCTCATGGACGCGGGTTTCCGCACCGGAGTGATCGCCCAGCCGGACATAAACGATGGTGCTGATATTGCCCGCCTGGGAGAACCGGAACTGTTCTGGGGCGTGACCGGCGGGTGCATGGACTCCATGGTGGCCAATTACACGGCTTCGGGCAAAAAACGCAAAAGCGACGATCTCACCGCTGGCGGACAAAACACCCGTCGGCCGGACCGGGCGGTGATCGCCTACACCAACCTGATCCGCAGGCATTTCAAAAACACCCGGCCCATTGTGCTCGGCGGCATGGAAGCCAGCCTGCGCCGGATTTCCCACTATGATTTTAAAACCAACAAGGTGCGCAGAAGCATCCTGTTTGATGCCAAGGCCGATGTGCTGGTCTACGGCATGGGGGAAAAAACCGTGCTGGAGCTTGCCCGCCGCTTCCAAAACCAACAGGACTTCACGGATCTGCGGGGTATCTGCTATGCCGCAGCCCAAAAACCCGAAGGATTTCTCGAACTGCCCGCCCATGCCAAAGCCGCCGCAGACAAGGACGCCTTTGTGGAAATGTTTTCCGGATTTTACAAAAATACCGATCCTGTCAGGGCCCGCGGTCTCTGCCAGCTCCAGGACACCCGCTACCTTGTGTGCAACCCCCCGCAGCTACCTTTGAGTCAGCAGGAGATAGACCGCATCCATGAACTCGGCTACAGACGCCGGGCCCATCCCGTGCACGCGAACCAGGGCAACGTGCGGGCCCTTGACACCATTGCGTTTTCCATTATCTCGCATAGGGGTTGCTACGGGGAATGCCACTTCTGCGCCATTACCGCGCTTCAGGGAAAAACCGTGATCAGCCGCAGCCATCAATCCATCCTCAGGGAAGCCGAAAGCCTGGCCCGGCATCCGGATTTTAAAGGCGTGATTTCAGACGTGGGCGGGCCCACTGCAAACATGTATGCAATCGAGTGCAGGAAAAAGGCAACCCATGGGGCCTGCATCCGGAAAAGATGTCTGGGCGACCGGGTCTGCCCGGAGATGGCCGTGGACCACGGCCCCCAGATCCGGCTGTTAAAGGATCTGCGCAAAATTGCCGGGATCAAACACGTGTTTATCGGCTCGGGCATCCGCCATGACCTGATCCTTGCTGACTTGAAAAACGGGCAGGCCTACCTGGAGCAAATCATCGCCCATCATGTTTCCGGCCAGCTCAAAATCGCCCCTGAACACAGCGAAAGTCATCTGCTCACACTAATGGGAAAGCCTGATATTGACCTCACCCGGCAGTTTATCCGCCGCTTTCGCAAAACCGCCCAACGCCTGGGCAAAAAATATTATCTCACCGGTTATTTCCTGGCCGCCTACCCGGGATGCACGCAAAAAGACATGGAAGCGGTAAAGGACTTCTGCACCCGGGCAATGGGCTTTGCCCCGGAACAGGTCCAGATCTTCACCCCGGTTCCGGCCACCGTGGCCACGCTCATGTACTGGACAAAAAAAACATGGCCCGGCAAAAATCCCCTTTTCGTGGAAACCGACCCCCGCCGCAAACAGGCCCAGAAACAAATCCTCACCCCGGCAGCCCGGACCGCAAAACCCAAAAAACCGCAATAAAAGACCCTTGCCAACTCCCTTCTTGACAAACCCGATGGTTTGGGTAAAACTTGGCTGAAAGCATGTAAGTAAGTTTTACTTTATTTTTGTCATTCACCTCTAAAACCGGGCAGACATGGACATACAGGAACCTCCCCGGCAGGTGCCGCCAGGGCAGATCAAGATTGAAAACGCCCTTCGCACTCTGCTGGAGCAAAAGGATTTCAACTCCATTACCACCGCGGAAATCGCCCGCACCTCGGGGGTCAACGAGGCGCTGATCTATCGCTATTTCAAAGACAAACGGGGCCTTCTCCACCAGGTGCTGGCAAATGACCTCAAACGGTTTGTCCACCAGATCCGGGTGGAAATCGACCGGCGGAGCGGAGCGCTGGAAAAACTGCGCCTGATGATCCGGCTGCATTTCTATTATTATGCGGAAAACCGGATATTTGCCAAAATCCTGCTTTTGGAGGTCAGAAATTACCCGGCCTATTATGAAAGCGAAACCTACAAAATCGTCCAGGATTACAGCAAAATGATCCTGAAAATCATCCAGACCGGGGTCAGAAACGGCGAGATCAAACAGCATATCGACCCTCATCCCATCCGCCAGGCCATTTTGGGCGGAATCGAGCACATGTGCCTGCCGGGCGTGATTTTCGGCGGCCATATTCCCGCAGATCAGTATGCAGACGATTTGTTTGAAATCATTGCCAAAGGCATCGCAAACAAGTCTGCAACCACATAAATTCATCACAAGGAGGCATGAAAATGGAGATTTCCGGAAACGCATTTATTGTCACAGGCGGAGCCTCCGGGCTGGGCGCGGCAACGGTCCGGGCGCTGGCGGCAAAAGGCGGCAGGGCCGCCATCTTTGATCTGGCCGATGACACCGGCGCATCACTGGCCGAAGAACTCGGGGATGCGGCCATCTACTGCCGCACGGATGTGGCCGATGAAGCCTCGGCACAAGACGCTGTTGCCAAAACAATTGCAGCCTTCGGCGCCGTCCACGGGGTGATCAATTGTGCAGGCATCGGCATTCCGGCAAAGGTGGTGGGAAAAAACGGGCCCATGCCCTTAGACAAGTTCACCAAAACCATCCAGGTCAACCTGGTGGGCACGTTTAACGTCACCCGGCTGGCTGCGGCCAAAATGGCGGAAAATACGCCCAACAGTGAAGGCGAGCGCGGCGTGGTGATCAACACCGCATCTGTGGCCGCATATGAAGGCCAGGTGGGCCAGGCCGCCTACTCGGCATCCAAGGCCGGCATCGTGGGCATGACCCTGCCCATGGCCAGGGAGTTTGCCGATCACGGCATCCGGGTGGTCACCATTGCCCCGGGCCTGTTTGAAACCCCCATGTTTGACGCCCTGCCGGAAAAGGCACGGGAGTCGCTGGAAAAGCAGCTGCCGTTTCCGTCGCGATTCGGCCGGCCGGCTGAATTTGCCCTGATGGTGGAATCCATTTTGGCCAATCCCGTGTTAAACGGCGAAACCATCCGCCTGGATTCGGCCATGCGCATGCAGGCCCGGTAGCTGTCGTTTTTTTACCATCACCGGAGGTTTTTCCATGAGAAAAGTCGCTGTTGTGGGCACCGGGCACACGGATTTTGCCGCGGAATCGCCCAAAACCGAAATTGAAATGTTCTGCGAGGCCGCCACAGAGGCCATGGCCGAGTGCGAAACCGGCCCGGAAAAAATCCAGGCCCTGTACTGCGGAAACGTGTTCGGCGATTTTGCCGAGGGCCAGGGCATGATCCAGTCCTATATCGCAAATGAACTGGGCATGCACAACATCCCGGCCACCCGGTTTGAAGGGGCCTGCGCCTCGGCCACCCTGGCCATCCGGGATGCGTTCATGTGGGTGGCCTCGGGTTTTTACGACATCGTGCTGGTGGGCGGCACGGAAAAAGCCACGGCCATGGGCACGCCTCTTGCCACCCGGACGTTTGCCATGGGAACGGACGCCAAGTACGAATTTGCCGCAGGCCTTACATTTCCGGGTTTTTTCGCCCTGCTGGCCCACTTGTACGCCCATACTTACGGGGTTTCCATGGAGCGGCTGCGCGAGCAGATGTCGCTGGTTTCGGTCCAATCCCATTTTTACGGCACCAAAAACCCCCATGCCCAGTTCAAACACAAGGAAATCACAGTGGATCAGGTATCCAACGGTTTCATGGTGGCCTCGCCGTTGCGCCTGCTCGACTGCTGCCCGTTTTCCGACGGGGCCGCGGCCCTGGTGCTGGCCTCGGAAGATGTCGCCAAAAAACTGACCGCCAAACCCGTTTTCATCACTGGCTCAGGCCAGGCCTCATCGCCCCGGTTAAGCGCCCAGGCCCCTTATCTGCCCCGGCTCCGGGCCCGGGAGATTTCGGCAAGACAGGCCTATGACATGGCCGGCATAGGCCCGGCAGATATAGACATATGCGAGCTGCACGACTGCTTCAGCATTGCCTCGATCATTGCCGCAGAAAACCTGGGTTTTGCAGAAAACGGCACTGCCGGACAGCTCTGGGAAAAGGGCGAAACAAAAATCAACGGTAAAATCCCCGTCAACATTTCCGGCGGCCTCAAGGCCAAGGGCCATCCCATCGGCGCCACGGGCGCATCCCAGGCCTGCGAGATCGTTCGCCAGCTGCGGGGGGATCTGGCCGATTCGGGCCGGCAGGTGGACGGGGCCAAAACCGGGCTGGTCGACACCCTGGGCGGAGACGGCACCATTGCCAATCTGGTGCTCCAGACGGGCTGGTAAAAAAAGACGATACCAAGGAGAAAGCCATGGAATACAAGCTTCCCTTCAGGCAATATCACAAGGCACTGATGAAAAACAAGCTCATGGGGCTTTCCTGCCCCAGGTGCGGGGCCGTGACCTGCCCGCCCCAGATGAGCTGCCGCAGCTGCACCGCCTATGACCTGGAAATCACGGAGCTCTCGGGCAGGGGCAAAATCACCACATTTACCGTCATTACCGTGGCCCCGGAGGGCCGGGAAAGTGAAGCACCCTATATTGTGGTGCTGGTGGAACTCGAAGAAGGCCCCTGGATCATGGGCAACCTCTATGACATGGACCCGTCCCGGGCGGATCTGAGCCTCATCGGCAGGCAGGTGGAACTGGGCTGCCGGGTCTATCCCGGAGACCGCTACTCCGACGGGCCCATGGCAAGGCCGGCGTTTCGGTTTGCTGACCATTAAAAAAAGCCAGGGCTAAAGTCCAATAATTGTATTGCGCTGCACTCCCTGAACTCTCACGTGCAAAAAAGCCCTTTGTATTTTTCGCAATCTGTCCGCATTTCCCTGGATTTTCGGCCTTTCCCTTTTGGAACAGCGCATCAAGGAAGTCCAAGGGCGGGGTCGGTTTTTGAAGCGACATTGAGCGTTTACGGAAAAATTCAGCAAAGGCCGAAGCTAAAAAATTTCAAACTGTTTGAGGCCGACAGGCCGAGTTTTTGAAATTTTGAGCGAAGGCATTTGCTGAATCCGTAAACGGTCAGGAGTGAAAAAACCGACCCCGACCGCAGGACTTCCTTCCTGAAACGTTCTCGTTTGAGATGCGTAACATCCTTTTTACCCGCCAAATGCCGGCTCGGGAATATCCACCACGGCGCGGCAGTTTCGCTGCAGGGACTTGATCCGGCCGGCGGTCACGGGCAGGATGGATTCAATATAATAGGCGGCCGACTGGATCTGGCCTTCATAAAAGGCCGCATTTTTGTTCTTTTTGATCTTTTCGGCTCGCGCGTCCCCTTCGGCCCCGCCGGTGATCTCCTCAAGCCTGGGGGCGGCCACAACAGCCCGCCACAACAGCATCCATGCCATAATGGTGTCTCCCACAACATCGAGAAACGGCATGGCCTGGCCGAATGCCACCTTGAAGTCCGATGATGTGCCGGTCTTGCCCATGTGCATGGCTGCATTGCCCAGGTCATTGACCGCGGCCTCCATGTCCTTTGCCAGGCCTTCCAGGGCCGGGATATCCCTGGCTGCGGCCGTGGTTTTCTGCATCTCCCCCAGCAGGCTCATAAACACAGCGCCCTTTTTCATGCCCAGCTTGCGGCCCAAAAGATCCATGGCCTGGATGCCGTTTGTGCCCTCATAGATGGAGTTGATCTTGGAATCCCGCAGCAGCCGCTCAATGGGATAATCCTCGGTATAGCCGTAACCGCCGTAGCACTGCATGGCCTGGACCGTGGCCTCAAAGCCCCGGTCCGTGCAATAGGACTTGATCACCGGGGTCAGAAGATCCACCAGGTCCTGGCATGCCTGCTTTTCCTCCTCGTTTTGAGCGCACTCGATTTTGTCAAAAAGATGGGCCACGTAATAGACAAAACTGCGCATGCCCTCTGTGTGGGTTTTCATCCACATGAGCATGCGCCGCACATCCGGATGCCGGATAATGGGCACCTGGGGGGCTTCCTTGTTCTGCAGCTGCTCCATATCCCGGCCCTGCAGCCGCTGACGGGAATAGTCCAGGGCGTAGAGATAGGCGCAGGAGGCATTAAACAGCCCCAGGGCGCCCACGCCCAGACGCGCTTCGTTCATCATGTGAAACATCACCTGCATACCGCGGTTTTCCTCGCCCAAAAGCAAGCCCCGGCAGCTGTCCTTGCTGCCGAACGACAGCTGGCAGGTGGGGCTGGCATGCAGACCCAGCTTTTTTTCAATGCCAGTGCACACCACATCGTTTGGCCCGCCCATGGAGCCGTCCTCGTTGATCCAGATCTTGGGGACAATAAACAGGGATATGCCCTTGGTGCCCGCCGGTGCGCCCTCAATGCGGGCGAGCACCGGATGGATGATATTTTCGGTCAGATCATGCTCACCGTTGGTGATAAAAATCTTATTGCCGGAAATCGAATAAGTGCCGTCGTCATTTTTCCTGGCCGTGGTCGACAGATTGCCCACGTCAGAGCCGGCCTCGGGCTCGGTTAACACCATGGTGCCGGCCCATTTTCCCGAGTACATGTTATAGAGAAACATTTCCTTCTGCTTGTCCGTGCCAAACACCTCGATCATCTTGGCCGCCCCGTGGGTGGCAAAGCCGAACGCGCCAAAGGAGAAATCCGCGCCAACGATGTATTCCGCCGCTGCCTGGGCGATTAAATGCGGCAGGCCCTGGCCGCCGATTTCCGGATCCTCGCTCAACGCAATCCACTCGCCGTCGCACAAAAGCTTGTAGGGCCGGTGAAAGCATTCCGGCACCCTCACCTGGTTGTTTTCAAAGGTCAGGCCCACCCGGTCGCCTTCCTCATTTACCGGCAAAAGCTCCTTGATGGCGAAATTGCGGGCTTCCTTGACCACCATGTCAAACATCTTTTTGTTCATGTCCTGATAGCGGGCGTTTTTTGTCAAAGACGCCGCATCAAACTGTTCATACAGGACAAAATCCACGTCCCTTTTGTCTGCAATCTGCTGTGCCATTTTTTTGAATCCTTTCCTGTGATGATCTGCAAAGATGTTCAGAATAATGAAAAGCGATAAAAAAATCATTTTAACGATGTTTTTTATCAAAAGTCAACGTAAACGTGAAGTTTGGGAATGTTTTGGAAAAAAGAAAAAATAAATACAGAAAACAGTTGCTTTATTATTTGACTTTTGCCCAAACGGGTCTATAGTCATTTTAATCTTATAATGACTTGAGATCATTACCCGGTCGGTTTCTTTCCAACAGCACAGCTATTTCGATAGTGGCCATCCGAAGGAGACCAAGAGAACTTTCACAAAAGGAGGATGACACTATGGCAAATGGCACAGTCAAATGGTTCAGCGACAAAAAAGGCTTTGGTTTTATCGAAACCGAGGATGGAACAGATGTTTTTGTTCACCATTCCGGGATCAATGCAACCGGTTTCAAATCGCTAAACGAAGGCGACAAGGTTACTTTCACGGTTCAGCAGGGGCAGAAAGGCCCGGCAGCCGTTGACGTGACCGTGGTATAATTTATACCCGCGCCATCAGGCAATTCAAAAAGCGTCCGGGATCTTTCCCGGGCGCTTCTTTTATGCGCGCAATTTTTTACCGGACAAACTGCAGGCAACTGCATGGCAGGTGTTTGCGGCCGAGACTTGACAACAATGTTTGGGCAGGAGTATTTTGACAGCATTTGACTTTTGAAATCTTTATCATACAGGAGCCTGACCATGAAAACAGCTACCAGATCCACAGCTTGCAGCCTCATTTGCTGTCTCACAGCAGCCGTCATGTTTTTCCTGGTTTCCTCGCCGGCCATGGCCCAAAGCCCGGATGAAGGGGGGCTTTTCCCGAAAGAGGAGATTTTCAAGCCGATCCTGGCCGATCCCAAGGAACCCCGGTTTTTCGGCTCTGTCCGACACATTGACAATGAAATGATAAAAGACTTTACTGGCGGGGCCGTGGGGCTTGGCGAGACCTTTGGCATCTACCGCAAAAATCTGGGACCCGAACGTGCCTGGCAAATCAGTATGAGCGGCGGGGTGTTTTCCCATTTTGACATGGACACCTCCACCTATGAGCTGCTCAACTCGGATTACAGCATCGGCCTGCTGTGGACATACCGGGACCGGGACGCTTCCCTGCGCCTGCGGGTCTATCACCAGAGCTCTCACCTGGGCGATGATTACGTGTCAGACGATCCCGGCCTCCTGGACAAATATTCGGGATTTGATTACGAGGCCGCAGAACTGATCACCGCTTACGACTGGGAGCCATTGCGCGTATACGGCGGCATCCACTACCTGCTCCAGCGGGACCCGGGCCGCATGGACCGGTGGAGCTACCAGGCGGGTGTGGAATATGAAAGCCCCAGCCCGGTCCTTTTCCACGGGGTGCCCGTGGCCGGGGTGGATATCAAGGGCCTCCAGGAAAGAAGCTGGACTCCTGCCCTAAGCGTCAAGGCCGGGCTTAAATTCAAAACCGCAGACAGCAACCGCGACATCATGGTCCTGGCCGAATACTATGACGGATTTATCCCTTACGGGGCCTTTTACGACTATGACATGGACGCGTTCGGCCTCGGGGTCTACTTCGGGTTCTGATCCATGCGGCAGGCCCCCGCATAGGGTTTCAAAGCATTGCGCACCTTGCAGTCCGCAAGATCCCGCGGCGCCGGGGCCAGGTTTTTGTCGGCCACGGCCGGGGACAAATCGGGCATGTACTGTCGAATCAGCGGCTCGGGAATGGCCGTGCCCAGGTTGTTTTCCAGCCGCTGCACCGCCGCCTGCAGACGGTCCCGGCCCCAGTAATAGCGCACCCGGTCCAGGTAACTGAAACGCACCTGCCAGTCCGGCACCGGCCCTGAACCGGGATGGTGTCCGGACCAGTGCGCGGGAAACTGCGCCATCTCGTTGCAAAGCACCTCCCGGAGACCGGACAGGACAACGTCTTTGCGGCTGCCGAGCCACTCCTGTTCAATGCAGGCCAGGGCAAACAAAACCTCGCGCAGGGAAAAGGTCAAAGCCGGCCCCACCTTGAGCAGGCAGAAATGATCGCGCACCATCTGCGCAAGCGCATCCGGATGCTGAAAATCCGTGGCATGGATTTCATAGGTCATGGCATTGGGCAGCCGGTCATGGAAGGCGGACAGGGCCGCAGCCGGCCCCCGCTGGTACGGCGCCACCCAGAGACCGCCGAAATCCACACCCGGCTGGACCACCACGGCAATGACCCGCAGCCAGGCATCCTCAAGTCCCGGGCGTTCAAACTCCTTTTGGCAGCAGTCCAGGTACCGACCCAGTTCCCCGGGATCTGTCACCGGCACATCCCCGGGTTCGGCCAGGGAACCGCCCGGGGTGGGCACTTCCGCACCGACCACGTACACCGGCCAGGAAGTGCCGGCCGGCAGCTTTTTTGCCGCGGCTTCGGCTGCCCGGCACAGGCGCGCGGCGCGGGCCGCGGAAACTTCCGGCGCCAGGGGGCCGTCCGGATCATCGCCCAGGGCCATGCTGGCATCCAGATGGATCTTGGCATAACCCGCGGACACGCAATGGGCCACCAGGGTTTCGGCCTTGTCCATGGCGCTGTCCGCAGTCTCGTTTTTCCACACATGCGGGCCCAAATGATCGCCGCCGATAATCAGCCGCCCTTTGTCAAAACCCATTTGGTCTGCCATGGCACTGATGTATCGGGTAAAATCCGCCGGTGCCATGCCGGCATAGCCGCCAAACTGGTTGACCTGGTTGCAGGTGGCCTCGATGAGCAGATCGCTGTTGTCTGCCGCAGCCCTGGCAAACGCAGCCAAAAGAACCCGCGGATGAGACGAGCACACCGAGTAGATGCCTTCCGCCCTGCCCCTTCTCTGATGCGGCCCCATGGTTGTGAGTCGGTTCTGCATCATCATTAAAACACCGGCTGCGGCATGTCATTTGGATAGGTCACGGTAAAGGAAATGGAAATCTCCCGGCTCCGGCCGGGTTCCAGCTCGATTTCCCACTGCATGACCCCTGACTTATCGGCAAAGTCCTTTTGGTCGGGCTGCGGTGAAAAGGAAACGTCTTTTACCTCTATTCTGTCGGTTTTGGAAACCGGTACGCTGTCCCGCACATGGATTGTAACCGGTCTTTGCTTTCGGTTTTCCGCAACAATCCGATATTCCAGTTCCCGCACCACCGTGTCCCGCTCGATTTTTCCGAAAAACCGGGTCTCCTTGCGATGATCCCGAAGCTTTTCCCGCCGGACCGCCACGGATCGGTCCGCTCCCATGCCCAGCACAAAAGGACGGCCTGCGGGCTGCTGTTCCAGAAACATGCGACCGGCATACCGGCCCTCGAAAAACACCTGCACCGGCCCGGCCAGCAGTTCACGATCCGCCTCTGCCCGGCATACAAGAAAGGCCTCCGGCGCCCGGCGGGGAACGGCGAGGTGATAAAACCGGCTTTCAAGGCTGCGGGTAAAAAGGGGCAGCAGGTTTTCATCCTCCCCGGAGGCCACGGAAACCGGCACAGGCAGATCATATTCAAAGGACAGGGCGGTTTCATGCTTTTCCGCCTCGGCCATGGGTGCGGGTGCTTTGGCATGCGCGCCCATGGTCATCTCTTGCATGCGGGCGCCTGCGTCCCGGTCGGCTTTGCGCGCAACCGGTCGGGGAACATCAAGAAACCAGGGCGAAAGTTCAGGCAGCCGCCCGCCCTGGACCGGTTGAGCAGTGGAGACCGAAAGATTGACATCCTCCCAGTTCTCGCCTGTTTTCTGGCTGACCTGAGCCATCATGGAAAGATCCAGACCCTGGGCTGCATCAGCGGCCATAGCCCGGTAAACGGGCGACCAGCCGGCATTTTTCACCACGTACCTGGCGGCAATGTCAACAGTCTGGGCGGTTTTTGAATCAAACAGGATTTCAATGGCCGAGGCGGTTTTGTCGGCCCGGTCCCGGAGCATATCCAGTTCCCGGTTCACCTGACGGATCTGTTTTTCAAGCTTGTCCAGGCTGTCCTGGGCCTTTCGAAGCCCGGAAAAAACATTGGTGTACTGATTTTCCAGAAAATTTCGGGTGGCGTCCAGATCTTCCAGGGAGGGCATCTGCGTCTGAATTTCCCGGGGTACCTGGGTTGCGGAAAACTCCGCCACTGAATCCAGAAACGCCTCCTGGCGCTTGAGCGTGTTTTTTTCATCACTGACTTCCTGCTGCTTTGCCTTTAGCGCATCGCGACGGGCTTCCAGTTCCCGGATCTTTTTCCTGGGTGAGTCGGCAACCGGCATCCGTGCTACCTGAACGCCCAGAATTTGCCCGTCTCCATGGACTTCGGCCGTCACAGAATCCGGATCCATGGAAAAGGCATCCACGCCCACCAGCAAACGATGGGTGCCGGCATCCACAGGGGTTTGCCCCTGGCGGGTGACCCGGGCCTGATCAAAATAAACCGTGGTGCTGGTGATTTTGGTGGAAACCGTCTGCTGCGCGCCAAACGCAGCACCGGCAATGAGCACGAAACCGGTGATCATCACGGCCGCCCGGATTGTTTTCATATTCCCTCCCGTCGGATTTCAACCTTGTTTTGCAAATATTGTTTCACCTGCCCCAAAGGCACCTGTTTGCGGTGGAAAATGCCGGCTGCAAGGGCGGCTTCCACGCTTGTGCGGGTAAAGACCTCAAGGAAATGTTCGGGGCTGCCGGCACCAGAGGAGGCGATAACGGGTATGGAAACCGCATCACAGACAGCACTGATCAGTTCCAGATCAAAACCCGCACCCGTGCCGTCCCGGTCAATGGAATTGAGCAGGATCTCGCCGGCGCCCAGCTCCCGGCAGGCCCGGGCAAGGGTGACGGCATCCACGGGCCGGCCCTCCCGGCCCCCGCGCACGGTGCACTGAAACCAGCAGAAACGTTCACCCTCGGGCCCGCGCTCCGCGGTTTCAATGACCACCTTATCCGGGGCGTCTGCCGGGTCATGGACATAGACCCGCCTGGGATCCACCGAGATCACCACGGCCTGGCTGCCGTAGACCTCGGAAATCTGTTCGATGGCGCTTTCTCCGGTCTTTTTTCCGGTTTTGAGATAATCTTCCGCGATATAAACCGCATCGCTTCCAATGGAAATCTTGTCCGCGCCGGATCTGAAATATTGCGCAGCCACCTCCAGAGAAGACCAGTTGCGGCCGTCTGCATCCGTATAGCTTCGGATCCCGCCGCCAATGGTCAGGGGCACAAAAACGTGCTCAGATGTGCGGCGCAAAACATCGAGCATGGGCATGTCCTGCATGGGAAAATCCCGGAATCCCGTGATGTTTAAAAACGTGATTTCATCGGCGCCCTGGGCGTAATAATCCCGGGCCATGTCCACCGGGTCGCCAAGATCCCGGACCTGCCCGTTTTCGCGCACATCATAATGATCGCCCTTGGTGACCACCAGCTGCCCGGCGTCATCTGCGCGCACATCCAGGCAGGCCACGATCCTTTTGGCCAGATGCGTCCGAACCGGGTCCCGGAGCTCTATTGCGGCTTCCGGACCGGGTTCAAGGAAATTGCGCAGCACGGCAAGCCCGGCTGCCCCGCTTTTTTCCGGGTGAAACTGGGTGGCGGCGATGTTGCCCGCAGCCACACTGCTGACAAACGACTGGCCGTAGTCTGTCCGGGTCAGCACAACATCCGGGTTCTGCGGCACCACGTGATAGGAATGAACAAAATAGAATTTCTCGTCCTCGGCCAGGCCGGCAAAGAGGCGGGTCGGCTTTTTCACGCAAATGCCGTTCCAGCCGATGTGGGGCACGGACAACTCGGTTTCAAACCGCCGGACCTCGCCGGTGAAAAATCCGAGCCCCGCAATTCCGGGGGCTTCATGGCTTTTTTCAAAAAGGGCGTGCAGCCCCAGGCAGATGCCCAAAAAGGGCTTGTCCGCGCGCAAAAAGGTCAGCAGGGGCTCCACAAACCCTTTGTCACCCAGCACCTGCATCATTTTGCCAAAATTGCCCACCCCGGGAAAAACCAGTTTTTCCGCCCGGGCGATATCATCACCGGATGCGGCCATGTGCACGGTGTGGCCGGATTTTTCAATGGCATTGACCACGCTGCGAACATTTCCGGCGCCATAATCAAGCAGTGTTATCATTTTATCCCTTTTTCGTCCCTGATTCCGGTTACCCCTGAGATTCAATCCTGACGGGCTTCAGGTTACCCGACTTGTGCGCCAAAATCAAGCCGGTTGCTTTTGCCTGCAATGTTGCTTGCATTATTAATGGTCTTGAACGATATTTTTTGATAGTATATATGGATATCTGATAAATCGTTATAAAAACAAGCCAGTTATCCTTTTTACCGGATTTTTGCGGGGGAAACACCATGGATATTGCTCTACAGGAAAACATTGCCACTCTGGAAACCTTGCGCAAGGAGGCCCTGCAGTGCGGGGGCGAAAAGCGCATTGAGGTTCAGCATCTCAAGGGCAAGCTCACCGCCCGGGAGCGCATTGAGCTGCTGCTTGACGAAGGCTCCTTTGAAGAATTTGACATGCTCAAAACCGGACGGGGAAGCGCCATCGGCGATGAACGCACCTATCCGGGCGACGGGGTGGTGGCCGGCCACGGAACGGTGGAGGGCCGGGAAGTGTGCGTGTTCAGTCAGGACTTCACCGTCATCGGCGGCTCCCTGGGTGAAGCCCACTCCCAGAAAATCTGCAAGGTCATGGATCTTGCCGTGCGCGTGGGATGCCCCATTGTGGGTCTAAACGACTCGGGCGGCGCCCGGATTCAGGAAGGCGTGGACGCGCTGGCCGCATACGGCGAAATTTTTTACCGAAACGTTAAGGCCAGCGGTGTGGTCCCGCAGATTTCCTGCATCATGGGCCCCTGCGCAGGAGGCGCGGTCTACAGTCCGTCCATGACCGATTTCGTGTTCATGGTGCAGAATTCCTCCTACATGTTTGTCACCGGCCCCAACGTGGTCAAAACCGTCATTCACCAGGACATCACCTCCGAGGACCTGGGCGGGGCCGGGGTCCACGGCGCCAAATCCGGGGTTGCCCATTTCACCCAGCCCAATGACATTCTCTGTCTGCGTGAAGTCCGGCGCCTGATGAATTACCTGCCATCAAACAACAAACAGAAAGCTCCACTGGTGGATTTCAGCGATCCGCCCGAGCGCACGGACCCGGCACTGGATTATCTGGTGCCGCCCAATCCCGGGCAGACCTATGACATGAATGTCCTGATCTACAGTATCCTGGACGGGGCCGAGTTCATGGAGGTCCACCCGGATTTTGCCAAAAACATCATCTGCGGATTCGGCCGTCTGGGCGGCCAGGTGGTGGGCCTGGTGGCCAACCAGCCCGCGGTGCTCGCCGGCGTACTCGACAGCGACGCCTCCACCAAGGCGGCCCGGTTTGTGCGTTTCTGTGACGCCTTTAACATCCCCTTAATCAGCCTGGTGGACGTGCCCGGGTTCATGCCCGGCCCGGAACAGGAGCACGGCGGCATTATCCGGCACGGGGCCAAACTGCTTTATGCCTTTATCGAGGCCACGGTGCCCAGAATTTCAGTGATCGTTCGCAAGTCTTACGGCGGAGCCTACCTGGTGATGAACTCCAAGCACATCCACTGCGATGTCAACTACGCCTGGCCTTCGGCGGAAATCGCGGTCATGGGCCCCAAGGGCGCCTCAGAGGTCATCTATCGAAGGGAAATCCAGGCAGCAGATGATCCCGAGGCCGTGCTGAGCGAAAAAATGGCCGATTACCGCAGGCGGTTTGCCAATCCTTTTCTGGCGGCCCGCCGCGGATATATTGACGATGTGATTTTTCCCCGGGACACCCGCCATCAGCTGATCCGTACCCTGCAGTTTCTGGAAGGCAAAACAGTGGAAAAACCTGACCGAAAACATGGAAATATCCCCTTGTGAGGCCGCAGATGTTAAAAAAAATCCTGATTGCCAACCGCGGCGAAATCGCGGTTCGCATTTTAAGAACCTGCAAGAAGCTCGGCATTGCCACGGTAGCGGTTTACTCGGAGCCCGACATGCGCAGCCTGCATGCACTGGAAGCCGATGAGGCCGTGTTTCTCGGCGGCAGCACCGCCGCGGAATCCTATCTGGACATGGAAAAAATCCTGGGCATTGCACAAGAAAAACAATGCGATGCCATTCATCCCGGATATGGATTTTTATCTGAAAACCCGAAATTCGCCCGCATGGCCGAGGATGTCGGGATCACCTTTGTGGGCCCTTCAGCGGCAGCCATCGAGAAGATGGGCGACAAGGTGTCATCCAGACACATTGCGGAAAAAGCCGGGGTCCCGGTTATTCCCGGGGGCACAGAACCCCTGGCCGACTTTGCCGCTGCCTGCCGGGCCGCCGAAGAAACCGGCTACCCCCTGATCCTCAAGCCCGCAGGCGGCGGGGGCGGCAAGGGCATGCGCATTGTTGAGCAAAAAGACGCCCTGGAATCGGCCTGGAATGCCAGCCGGGCAGAGGCCCAAAAAGCCTTTGGCGATGACCGGATTTTCATTGAGCGATACATTTCCCGGCCCCGTCACATCGAAATCCAGGTCATTGCCGACGGGTTTGGAAACGCCCTGTACCTGGGAGAACGGGAGTGCTCCATTCAGCGCCGCTACCAGAAGGTCATCGAGGAGGCCCCGGCTCCGGGAGTGGATGCGGCCCTGCGGGAAAAAATGGGAGAAGTGGCCTGCAGCCTGGTGCGCCAGGCCGGCTACACCAATGCGGGCACCGTGGAATTTGTCATGGATGCCCGGGGCGAATTTTTCTTTCTGGAGATGAACACCCGCCTGCAGGTGGAGCACCCGGTCACGGAAATGGTCACCGGCCTGGATCTCGTGGAAATGCAGCTCGAAATTGCCGCCGGAAAGCCCCTGAAGGTGGCCCAGAAAGACCTGCAGATCAAGGGCTGGGCCATTGAGGCCCGGATTTGCGCCGAGGACCCGGACAAGGCCTTTTTCCCGGCCACGGGTCTGGTGACCCGTTATGCCGAGCCCCGGGGCCGGCACGTGCGCGTGGACAGCGGGATTCATGCCGGAAGCCTGATCAGCGTGTTCTACGACTCGCTGCTGGCCAAGATCATCTGCTGGGGCAAGACCCGGGAGCAGGCCAGAACGCGCCTGATCGGCGCATTAAACGGCTATCACATCGAGGGCGTGACCACAAACGTGGATTTTGTCAACCGGATTCTCAATCTCAAGGCCTTTTCCGACGGGAAGCTCACCACTGACTTCATCCCAGAGCACTTTAACGGCGCCGAGGCAAAGGAGCCGCCGCCCCGAGAGCATCTCCGGCGTCTGGCCATGGCCGTAACCCTGATCTTTCATTGCAGAAACACATTGATGCGCGAATCCTTAAAACCCATGGTCTCGCCCATCGGCACCAGCATCCCGCCCCGGGATCAGCACGAATACCGGGTCAAGTGCGGGGATGACGTCTTTGAGGTCAGGCTGCGGCTCAATTCCGCGGAAAACAACTGGACCTTTTCCATCAACGGCCGGGACTACGACGTGACCCACCCGCCCCTGGAATTTTACCGCCGCCGCCTGAAGCTGACCATAAACGGCCTGGTTCACCGGTTTATCATCCGGTTTGCCGGAAACTTCATCGCCGGGTCCTACTGCGGGGTCAACCGGATTTTCGAAATCTACACGCCCCGGGAATGGGAACTGGCCACGCACATGCCCAGCCCGATCAAGCGGGTCTCTGAAAATGTCATCCGGTGCCCCATGCCGGGCCAGGTGGTCGAAGTCCGGGTCAAGCCGGGCGAGCGGGTCTACAAGGGCCAGGAGGTGGCCATCCTGGAATCCATGAAAATGGAAAGCGGCGTGGCCTCTCCCAGAGACGGCATTGTCGACGAGGTCCGGGTAAAAAAACAGCAGACCGTGGAATCCGGCGACATTTTGGTCACATTTGCCAAAGAACCGGCCTAAAAGAAAAACGCTTCACAATTCCGCCCCAAGCTTCCCTGCCGGGGCGCGGAACACAACCGCGTCCCCGGCCTTTTTTTCCTTTTGCTGACTTTCTCAGCCGGTTGCTTGCACTTTTTTAAAAATTAAGGGTTGCATTTTTGAAAATTATGAGCATATTCTCATATACCAAATGAGACAATGCTCATTTAAGAGAAATTTTTCAAATCGACCCAAGGCACTGGTATCCGATGATGACTGCAGCCAGAACACTTTATTCTCAGATTCATACAAAAAATATGGATACGGAAACAACACGGCAGATTTCCCCGGAATCCGCGGCAGCCATCCTTGACAGCATTTCTGACGGGGTGTTTACCATTGATGAAAACTGGCGGATTTCGGAATTTAACCGGGCCGCGGAGGAAATTACCGGGATTTCCCGACAGGAAGCCATTGGCAAACCCTGCCATGAGGTGTTTCGCGCCAGCATGTGCGAGGTGGACTGTGCCATGAAGCGCACTCTGAAAACCGGAGAACCGGAAGTCAACCGCTCCGGATTCATTGTGGATGCAGAAGGCTCCCGCATTCCTGTCAGTGTTTCCACGGCCCTGCTAAGGGATGGCTCGGGCAGAATCATCGGAGGCGCTGAGACCTTCCGGGATCTGAGCCTGGTCGAAGCTTTGCGCAAGGAACTTTCCGGCAGATACCAACTCGGTGACATGGTGAGCCGGAGCCCGGACATGCAGCAGATATTTGAACTGGCAGCCCAGGTGGCGGCATCCACGAGCACGGTTTTGCTCCGCGGGGAGACCGGGACGGGCAAGGAGCTGCTGGCCCGTGCCATCCACGGACTAAGCCCCAGAAACAAGGGGCCTTTTATGGCGGTCAACTGCGGGGCCCTGCCGGATACGCTGCTGGAGTCGGAATTGTTCGGCTATAAGGCCGGCGCGTTTACGGGCGCCAACCAGGACAAGCCCGGCCGGTTTGCCCGGGCCCACGGGGGCACGCTTTTTCTTGATGAAATCGGCGATATCAGCCCGGCCCTCCAGGTGCGCCTGCTGCGGGTGCTGCAGGAAAAACAGGTGGAACCCCTGGGCGGCACCGGGCCCATAGACGTGGACGTTCGGGTGATTGCCGCCACCCACCGGGACCTGGAAAAAATGGTGGAAGCCGGAGAGTTCCGGCAGGACCTGTTTTACCGGATCAACGTGATCAAAATCGACATTCCGCCGCTGCGAAAGCGCAAGGAAGACATCCCGGTGCTGGTCAATCACTTTATCGAGCGGTTCAACCGGATTCAGGCCAAGGCCGTCAAGGGCGTGACCGGCGAAGCCATGGCCCTGCTCATGACCCATGATTACCCGGGAAACATCCGGGAGCTGGAAAACCGTATCGAGCATGCATTCGTGCTATGCGAAAACGGATGGATCGAACCCCGGCACCTGCCGGAGGGTGGAGGCGGAATCAAATCCTCGGGCAGCACGGCAGCAAACTTCCAGGATGCGGTCAATGCCTTCGAGGCCCAGCTGATTCGGGAAGCCATGCGGGAAAACGGCTACAACAGGCTGAAAACAGCGCGCAGTTTGGGTATTCACAAAACCACCCTGTTTCGGAAAATGAAATCCCTGGGCATTGAATTTCCCGAATACGACGGGCGCAATCGAATGATGGAATAAATTGCAAAACTGCAACACCGTAATTGAATACAACCGCACGACTGCAGCCCAAAAGGGATCCGGATTTATCCGCACCATTGGATAACAATCCGGATTAAAATACTATTTTATTAATCGGCGCAAATGGCATGCATTATGCTTCAGTCTCAAAAGACTGGAGGTGAAACGGCAATGAAGGTTGCCCTGGCAGTATGGAACGGCAGGATATCCCCGGTATTTGATGTATCCCGGCAATTGCAGATCATGGATGTGGAAGACGGCCGGGTGATCAATTGCGTTATCGTGCATTTTGCAAACGATCACCCCGTGCACAAGGTGCAGCGGCTGCTTGACATGGAAGTCGGCATCCTGCTCTGCGGGGCGGTTTCCCGTCAAATGGCCGCTATCCTGGATTCTTACGGAATCCGGCGGCATGATTTCATTGCCGGCGATATTCAAGAGGTTGTTGATGCCTATATCCGGGGCGCCCTTCCCAGTGCCGAGATGAGCATGCCGGGTTGCTTTTCCGGACGCAACCGGAGACGCGCCAAAAACCGAAAAGGAAAGAGACAAAAATGAAAATCGCGGTTTCTGCAACAGGCAAAACACTGGACTCAGATCTGGACGCACGATTTGGCCGCGCGGCCTGCTTTATTGTCGTGAACCCGGAAGACCTTTCTTTCAAGGTGGTCGAAAACACCCAGAATCTCAATGCAACCCAGGGCGCCGGCATTCAGGCAGCCAAAACCGTTGCCGACCAGGGCGTGGACGCGGTGCTGACGGGCAATTGCGGACCAAAGGCGTATGCCGTTCTGGAACAGGCCAAAATCCCGGTTATCACGGGCCTTTCAGGCAGTGTCAAGCAAGCGGTGGAACAATACAAAAAAGGCGGACTTGCCGCTGCAGCCGGGCCCAATGTCAACGGCCACTGGATGTAACCCATACAACAAACAAGGAGAATACATATGAAATTTGCCATTCCTCTGGCAAACGGCAAACTTACGGCGCACTTCGGCCATGCTCAGGAATTTGCACTCATTTCAGCGGAAAACAATCAGGTGCAGGACAAGCAGGTCCTGGTACCGCCCCCGCATGAACCGGGCGTGCTGCCCAAGTGGCTGGCTGACCAGCAAGTGGATGTGGTGCTTGCCGGCGGCATGGGCGGCAAGGCCATTGATCTGTTTTCCCGGGCCGGCATCCGTGTGGTTACCGGTGCCCCGGTGGATGAACCTGAGGTCTTGGTGGTCCAATATCTCAAAAGTTGCCTGGAAACAGGAGACAATGCATGCTCCGGCGGTGGCGGCGATAAAGAAGGCCACCAGTGCCGGCATTGAAAATAAAGGATTTATCCATGATTATCAGCGTGGCAAGCGGCAAGGGCGGAACCGGAAAGACAACCGTGGCAACCAGCCTCGCCCTGGCCATCGGCAATTCAGCACAATTAATGGACTGTGACGTGGAAGCGCCCAACGCGCACCTGTTTCTCAAACCCGTACTGGAGCCGGAAGAAAGTGTGTTTATGCCGGTGCCCGTAGTGGATGAGGACAAGTGTACCATGTGCGGGCTGTGCGCGGAGATCTGCCGGTTCAACGCCATTATCACCATTGCCGATACCGTAATGACATTTCCCGAACTCTGCCACGGATGCGGGGGATGTCAGGCAGTGTGCCCGGCAGGGGCGATCGGGGAAGGCAAAAGAACCATTGGCATTATCGAGCATGGTTGTTGCAATGACCTGGAGTTTGTCCACGGACGCCTCCGCATCGGCGAAGCCATGGCACCTCCCTTAATCCGGCAGATCCGTTCCCGCATCAAACCGGAGAAAACAGCCGTCATCGACGCCCCGCCGGGCACTTCCTGCCCGGTCATTGCTGCGGTCCAGAACACGGATTTTGTTGTCCTGGTCACCGAGCCCACACCCTTTGGGTTAAACGACCTGCAGCTGGCCGTGGAAACCATGAAAATTCTTAAAATTCCCTGCGGCGTGATCATCAACCGCTCGGATATCGGAGACGACCGGGTGGCAGATTACGCAGCCGCCGAAAACCTCCCGGTTTTAATGGAGATCCCCTATGAACGGGGCATTGCAGAGGCCTATTCCCGGGGTGAACCCCTGGTGGAAAGTTTTCCGCAATGGCGGCAGCGGTTTGCCACGCTCTATGAAAAGATTTGCCAACTTGCGGCCGGGAGGGAACAATGAAGGAACTGGTGGTCATCAGCGGAAAAGGCGGCAGCGGGAAGACCAGCATCACAGCGGCTTTGTCCCAGCTGGCCCAAAAGCCCGTGCTCTGCGACGCAGACGTGGATGCAGCCGACCTGCACCTGATCCTGTCGCCGAAAATCAGGGAAAGCCAGGAATTTATGGCCGGGCACACGGCATCCATCGTCAAAGAGCGGTGCACCGAATGCGGCAAATGTCTGGAATTGTGCCGCTTTAATGCCATAAGCGCGGATTTTGTAGTCGATCCCGTATCCTGCGAGGGCTGCGGAGTCTGCTATTATTTCTGCGAGGACAAGGCCATTGATTTTCCGGAAAACCATTCCGGCAACTGGTACATATCCGACACCCGCTACGGCACCATGGTCCACGCGCGCCTGGGCATTGCCGAGGAAAATTCCGGCAAGCTGGTCAGCCTGGTACGCAAGAAGGCAGCGCAGATTGCCGAAACAGAAGGCTGTGAGCTGGTGCTCACAGATGGACCACCCGGAATGGGCTGTCCGGTTATTGCCGCCATCGGCGGGGCAGCCGGGGTATTGATTGTCACCGAACCCAGCCTGTCAGGCCGCCATGACATGCAGCGGGTGGTGGAACTGGCCCGTCACTTTTCCGTGCCGGCAATGCTTTGTATCAACAAGTATGATTTAAATGAGTCCATTTCCCGGGAAATCCGGCAATACGCCAAAGACAATCAAGTGCCCTGCGTGGGCCAGATCCCCTTTGATCCGGCCATGACCAAATCCATGGTCCAGGCCCGGACCCTGTTTGAACATGACGACAAGGCCCCGGCCTGCCAGGCCGTGCGCGAAGTCTGGGCGGAAGTGGACAAACACATGGCCTAAAAAACCGGGTCAAAACCTGGGATTTTGGAGTTCTGCCGGAAACAGGCATTTGAAAAATGCTTGTTTCCGGTTTTTGTTTTATGTAAAAAGCTTTTTACGTCGGTTCATGTTTAACGCGCTCGTAAAAAGTCGATTTTCAGATGGCGCCGTAAAAAGTTCAAGATCAAGGATTGCGCGATTTCGAAGAATGCAGCGTACTTATCAGTACGTGAAATTCTGAGAAATCGCGCGTAACGCAGATATTGGACTTTTTACGGTGCCATCATGTTTGTCAGAAGACAAGCCTGCGGCGGGGGTCAGTTGTTGCGCTCCTGACCGTTTTCACAGAGCCTGATGCGCGTCAGCCCCGAATTCACTTGTTATGCTCAAGGAAATAGATTGCCCCTCACCCGGCAGCAGAAAGCCTATGTCTATGCCGGGGCCACGGTTTTGCTGTGGTCCACGGTGGCCTCTGCGTTCAAGCTGTCTTTGCGCCATCTCCACCCCCTGCAGCTGCTGCTTTGGGCTGATGTGTTCTCCATTTTGTGCCTGGGGGCCGTGCTGGGGTTTTCCGGCAGATTCCGCCTGCTGGCGGCCTATTCAAAAAAAGACCTTTGGCGGGCCGCAGGTCTCGGGGCGCTGAACCCGTTTTTGTACTACGTGATCCTGTTTGCCGCCTATGATCTGCTGCCGGCCCAGGAGGCCCAGCCCTTAAACTACACATGGGCCATCACCCTGTCGCTTCTGGCCATCCCCCTGCTCAAACAGCCCATCGGCGCCCGGGAACTGGCGGCCATTTTCATCAGCTACCTGGGCGTAATTATCATCTCCACCCGGGGCGATCCCCTGGCAATGCAATTTTCAAATGGCCCGGGCGTGACCCTGGCCCTGGGCAGCACCGTGGTCTGGGCCCTGTACTGGATTTGCAGCACCCGGGACCACCATGATCCGGTGACCGGGCTTTTTTTAAATTTCGTTTTTGCCCTGCCCCTTATCCTGGTGACCTGCACCATTTTTTCCGATCCATGGCCAACTTCGGTTCCCGGACTGATCGGAGCGGCATATGTGGGCGTATTTGAGATGGGCATTACCTTTGTGCTGTGGTTAAACGCCTTGAAACGAACCCAAAGCACCTCACGGATCAGCACTCTCATCTTTTTTTCGCCGTTTCTTTCCCTGGTCTTTATCCACCTGCTGGTGGGTGAAATGATTCGAATATCCACGATTGCCGGACTGGTGCTGATTGTAGCCGGCAGCCTGCTGCAGCGGACATCTGCGCCGAAAACCGCTCATTGATATTGACTCACGGCCCCGGGTTCGGTATGAACAGCTATTGCAGTTTTATGACCCAATGATAAAAAAACCAGACCATTGACAAAAGGAGAAACGGGAGATGAAAAAACTGCTGTTTTTACTGCTGGCCGGCATTGTGGCCGCAACCACCGCCCCGGCGCTGGCCCAGGACACCATTAAAATCGGACTCATGTGCCCCCTGACCGGCTCCTGGGCAGCCGAGGGCAAGGACATGAAACAAATCGTGGAACTGCTGGCCGACCAGGTCAACAACCAGGGCGGCCTGCTGGGAAAAGAGGTGAAGGTGGTCATTGGTGATGACGGCGGAGATCCGCGCACTGCCGCCCTGGCCGCCCAGCGCATGGCCACCCGGGACGTGGCTGCTGTGGTCGGCACCTATGGATCATCGATTACCGAAGCTTCCCAGAACATTTACGCCTCGGCCAACATCATCCAGGTGGCAAACGGATCCACTGCCGTACGCCTGACGGAAAAGGGCCTGCCTTATTTTTTCCGTACCTGCCCGCGCGATGACGAACAGGGACGGGTGGCGGTCAAAACCCTTCTGGATTCGGGTTATGAAAACATCGCCATTCTCCACGACAACACCACCTACGCCAAGGGCCTGGCAGACGAGGCCAAAAAACTGCTGGATAAAAAAGATGTCAACATTGTGTTCTTTGACGCCCTGACACCGGGTGAACAGGATTATGGTACCATTTTGAGCAAAATGAAAACCAAGGACCCGGACGTGGTCTTTTTTACCGGTTATTACCCGGAAGCCGGGCTCATGCTTCGCCAGAAAATGGAAAAAGGCTGGGATGTGCCCTTTATCGGCGGCGATGCCACCAACAACCCGGATCTTGTCAAAATTGCCGGCAACAAGGCGGCAGAGGGTTTTCGTTTTCTGTCCCCGCCCGTGCCCGGGGATCTGCCCACCAAAGAGGCCCGGGAATTTCTGGATGCCTATAAAGCCAGATACCAAACCACCCCGGGTTCCATCTGGGCGGTGCTGGCCGGAGACGGATTCCGGGTCATCGTTGAGGCCATCAAACAGACCCAAAGCACTGATACCCAAAAAATGGCCGATTACCTCCACGATGAAATGGAAGGCTTTCCCGGGCTGACCGGCGATATCGCCTTTAACGAAAAAGGCGACCGCATCGGCGATGTCTACCGGGTCTACCGGGTGGACGCCGACGGCAACTTCGTGCTCATGGAGTAACCCGGCATTGGAGCAATTTTTCACACAGCTGACAAACGGGTTGGCCGTGGGCGGCATCTACGCCCTGATTGCCCTGGGCTACACCATGGTCTACGGGGTGTTAAAGCTCATTAATTTCGCCCACGGCGACCTGTTTACCATCGGTGCCTACCTCGGCCTGACCCTGCTCACCTCCCTGGCACTGACCGACCACATCGGGGGTATTGCCGGGGTTATTTTGCTGGCGGTAATGGCCATGGGGCTTGTGGGCATCATCGGCATTCTGCTGGACCGGGCCGCATACAAGCCCCTTCGTACCTCTCCGCGCCTGTCTGCCGTGGTATCGGCCCTGGGCGCCTCCATAGTGCTTTCAAACACCATCATGCTGGTTTACGGCCCCTCCACCCGGGTTTATCCCCAGGGACTGCTGCCCGGCCAGGTTTTTTACATTTTCGGTCTGCCCGTGCCGGTGATGCGCTTTGTGATTCTGGGCGCATCCATTGCCCTGATGATCGGGCTCTACGTGTTTATCCAGCGCACCAAAATCGGCACAGCCATACGGGCTGCGGCCATTGACCAGGATGCGGCCCGGCTCATGGGCATTAACGTGGACCGGGTGATCATGCTGGTGTTTTTCATCGGCCCGGCCCTGGGCGGGGCCGCCGGCGTGATGGTCGGGCTTTACTACGGCCAGATCACATTTACCATGGGATGGATCTACGGCTTAAAAGCCTTTACCGCAGCTATTCTCGGGGGCATCGGAAACATTCCCGGGGCCATGGTGGGCGGCCTGCTGCTGGGTGTGATCGAGGCGCTCGGCGCCACCTATATCTCCATGGCATGGAAAGACGCCATTGCCTTTTTCGTGCTGATTTTGATTTTAATCGTCCGGCCCACAGGGCTGCTGGGTGAACGGGTGGCGGAAAAAATATGAAACATGCAGCCGGCCAAATCAAAAAACCCGCATATGCGGTCATTATTCTGCTGTGGCTGATCGCTCCGCTGTTTATCGGCAAATACTGGACCGACGTGTTAAACAACGTGGCCATCTATGCCCTGCTGGGCCTGTCATTAAACATTATCCTGGGCTACGGCGGGATGTTTCACATGGGACATGCCGCCTTTTACGCCATTGGGGCATACACCACCGCCATTATCAACACCGCATGGGGAGTGCCGGTTTTGTGGCTCATGCCCCTTGCCGGACTGGCGGCAGGACTTTTTGCCCTGGTGGTGGCGCGCCCCATTATCCACCTGCGGGGCGATTATCTGCTGATTGTCACCATCGGCATGGTGGAAATCGTGCGCATTGCCCTGATCAACAACGTATTTGGCATCACCGGCGGGGCCAACGGAATTTTCGGAATCTCCAGTCCCACTATTTTCGGATTTCAAATCAACGGGATCGTAGCCCCGGCCCATTATTTTTACCTGGTCACCGCTTTTCTGGCCATTACCATCGTGTTGTTCTATCTGCTGGAAAATTCGCGCTTCGGCCGGGCGCTGAAATTTTTGTGCTCTGATGAAGTGGCCGCCGAAGGCTCGGGCATCAACACTGCCGGATACAAACTGGCCGCTTTTGTCATCGGCGCGGTCTGGGCCGGCATGACCGGCACCCTGTATGCCTCCAAGATGGGATTTATCTCTCCGGAGTCCTTTTCCTTCTGGGAATCAGTGGTGATGTTTATGATCGTGATCCTTGGCGGTTCCGGCAATATTGCCGGCGTACTGCTGGGTGCGGCACTGATCATCGGGCTGCCGGAAATTTTCCAGGGACTACAGCAATACCGACTGCTGATCTTCGGCCTGGCGTTGATGATCATGATGATTTTCCGGCCCCAGGGCATTCTCCCGCCCAAACCCAGAAGCTATCCCATTGGCAAGCTGGAAAAAAATGAGGTGTCCCTGTGAGCCTGCTTCAGGTGGAGAATCTCACCAAGCGATTCGGCGGACTGCTGGCGGTTGACAGTGTCAGCTTTGCAGTTCCCCAAGGGGCGGTATTCGGGCTCATCGGACCCAACGGAGCAGGCAAAACAACCGTTTTCAACCTGATTACCGGTAACTATGAGCCCAACAGCGGCGCGGTCTCCTTTGACAGCCGGGACATCACGGGCCGCCCCACTCACCGGATCGTGGCCGCGGGCATTGCCCGGACCTTTCAAACCATCCGGCTGTTTGCCAACATGTCAGTGGTTGAAAACGTGCTGGCCGGATGCCACTGCCGGATGTGCTCAGGGCCGGTGGCTTCCATGCTTCGGCTGCCGCACCAGCACAAAGAAGAGCGCCAGGCCCTGGCCAAGTCCATGGCAGAACTGGAGTTCGTTGGCCTTTTTGACCAGGCCGAAAACCTTGCCCGCAATCTTTCCTACGGCAACCAGCGGCTTCTGGAAATCGGCCGGGCGCTTGCCTCGGATCCGAAGCTGATCATCCTGGACGAACCGGCCGGCGGCATGAACGAGCTGGAAACCGCCGCCCTGGTTTCCCTGATTGCCCGCATCCAGGCCCGGGGCATCACCGTGCTTTTGATTGAGCACGACATGAGTCTGGTGATGAAGGCATGCGAGCACCTGGTGGTGCTGGAGTACGGCAAAAAAATCGCCGAGGGCCCGCCCGGGGAAATCAAGAAAAACCCCCTGGTGATCGAAGCCTACCTGGGCAGCGACGACGAAGACTTTTAAACCAATCGGCAAGGGACCTTATGCTGGAAGTCAAAAACCTGCATGTCTCCTACGGTAACGTGCAAGTCCTCCACGGCATTGAGCTTTCCGTGAACCAGGGGGAAATCGTCACGCTGCTGGGAGCCAACGGGGCAGGCAAATCCACCACTTTAAATACCATCTGCGGGCTTGTGCGTCCCACCGCCGGAGAAATCCATTTTGACGGCGAACCCATCCACAAACTGCCCGCATTTAAAATCGTGTCCAGAAAAATCACCCAGGCACCCGAGGGCCGCCGGATATTCGGCACGCTCACGGTTCAGGAAAACCTGGATCTCGGAGCATTTACCTCCAAAAACCAGCAGCGGATCAAAAAAAGCCTGGACTGGATCCTGGAACTGTTTCCGCGGCTGGCCGAACGCCGGGACCAGCTGGCCGGCACCCTTTCGGGCGGAGAGCAGCAGATGCTGGCCATTGGCCGGGCGTTGATGTCCAATCCAAGGCTGCTTTTGCTCGACGAACCCAGCCTGGGCCTGGCACCGGTACTGGTTCGCCAGATTTTTCAAACCATCCGCCAGATCAACGAGGCCGGGGTCACGGTGGTGCTGGTGGAGCAAAACGCCCGGGTCGCCCTGAAACTGGCCACCCGGGGCTATGTCATGGAAGTTGGCCATATTGTCATGGCCGATTCCGCCGCAGCCCTGCTGGAAAACCCCGATGTGGTGCAGGCCTATCTGGGCGCCGGGGACCTGTGATAAATGGGTTTACCGGGCGATCTTGATGGCTGCAGCCGCAACAACCCCCCAGACCCAATTGAAAAACAGCACAAATACCGGCGTCAGGGTGCCCAGCGCCATGCCTCCCATGCCCTTTCCCGCATCCGGAAAAATCACCAGCAGCTGAACAATGGAGGGCAGCAGGCTCAGCAGGCTGCCCTTTAACACCAGGTTGGACCGAAACAGGGGAAGAACAAACACCAGGCCCCATATCCCGCCCCAGACAATGCGGCCGTAAAGCCACTGGGCACTCAGTGCCGGAGCAATGGCCACCCCGGCGGCTCTTGTGATTCCAATATCTCCGAAAAACCACACCACAAGGCTGTTTGCCACAGCCCCGATGCAGCCTGCGGTAAAATATATAAACAGATTTTTCATTTTTGCTTCCTCATTGACTGCAGCGATTTTTTATGCTGCTTGGCATTTTTGCAGGAAGGAAGCCCTGCGGCCGGGGTCAGTTTTTTCGCTCCTGACCGTTTTTGCGAATTCATCAAATGCCTTTGGTTAAAATTTACAAACTCGCCCTGTCTTCCTCAAACAGTTTGAAAGTTTTACGCAAAAACGCTCAATGTCGCTTACAAACCGACCCCGCCCTTGGACTTCCTTGGGAGTGTTCTTGCCGGGCCACAGCCCACGGGACCGGGCATGAAAACAACGCTTTTTAAGACTTGGATGTGTTCCTTCCGACTCCCTTGGTGTAAAACTTTGCACACAGTCGGCCATGATGCCGGCCCGGGGGTGGTTTGCGAGTCGCATTGAGCGCGCAAGCGGTCAGCAGGGAGCAAACCGCCACCG
>Ga0182239_1000087_pt1 | contig 32605 bp, 28 predicted proteins | sample hydfrate6_PW_210_FD_132456 | JGI IMG/M metagenome (GOLD analysis project Ga0182239, IMG submission 132456) | Subsurface microbial communities from deep shales in Texas, USA - hydraulic fracturing test 6_PW_210 | ecosystem: Environmental > Aquatic > Deep subsurface > Shale gas/oil reservoir >... | reverse complement strand
TCTTTCTATCTTTTTTAAGCTTTTTAATTCACTATATTTCATACCTTTAACAAACTGAGCTATATAAACATTTTTCCCTGCTCCTACTGCCCTAATTGCCAATCCAAAGGCAGCAGTTGTTTTGCCCTTGCCATTACCTGTATAAACATGGACCATTCCCCGCATTTATCCACCACCTAATTATCAAAAATAATTTTATATAGAGCCTTAAGGTCAATGTGCTTTCTAAATTCTGCTGCCAGATAATTATAATTAGCTTCTCTAAGCTCAGCTGCACTTTTTTTTCCTTCTAAATTTGGACTCAAACCTTTTTTTCGGAGCAGATAATTAATTAATGATTTTCTAAAACCATCATTTTTGAAAATATCATGCAGATATGTACCCCAGACATTCCCACGTTCATTTACTGTCCCATCATAGACAATTTTTTCTACTTCACCTGATTTCTGTCTTTTTAGCTTAAATAATGGCTGTTGATTAGAGTCCCTGATAGTTTTTCCCTGATGAATTTCGTAACCAGACAAAACTTCTCCTAGACTGTTTTCAAAAAATTTGAGCTCATTTAAGCTCTCCGCCTTTACCTGTCTGGTTATCTTTTTAGCTTCCAGAACAGTTCTGATTTTCAAAAGCGAAAGTCCCTCAAATTCCTTCACACTTCCTTCCAGGTTATCCGGATCAGATATTTTCTGACCCAGTATCTGATAACCACCACAAACACCTATAATTTCTGTCCCTTTCTCTGCCTGCTTAAGGATTTCTGCAGCCAGATTTGAATTATATAGAAATTGCAGATCATTAATTGTTGTTTTAGAACCGGGGAGAATGATTAAATCGGGATTCCCGAGTTCAGCTGCTCTTTTTACATATCTAATTTGAATCTCTTTAGCTGTTTTAAAATAATCAAAATCTGTAAAGTTTGACATCCCAGGATAGGCAATAACTGCAATTTTAAGCTTATAGCCCTGATCACCATAATCTTTCTGCTGCAGGCTATCTTCCGCAGGTAAATTAAGATCTTCCAGATAGGGCATAACTCCCAGAACTTTTTTCTGAGAATGTTTTTCTATCAGCTCCACTCCAGATTTAAAAGCATCGGGGTTACCTCTAAATTTATTGACTATAATTCCCTTAACTCTTTTTCTTTCTTTTTCAGTCAACAAATCCAGGGTGCCAACAATTGAGGCAAAAACTCCCCCTTTATCAATATCTGCAATTAAAATTACAGGTGCTTCAGCAATTTCTGCAGCCTTCATATTTACAAGATCCTTATCTCTTAGATTTACCTCAGCCGGATTACCTCCACCTTCTAAAACCAAAAGATCATAATCCGCCTTTAATTCAGAAATAGCCTCCTTTATAATCTTGAGCAGCCTTTCTTTTTCAGCAAAATAATCAGCTGCCTTCATATTTTTATATACTTTTCCCTTCAAAATAATCTGTGACATATCATCAGCAATAGGCTTCATTAAAATTGGACTCATATTAATCTCAGCTTCTACTTTTGCCGCCTCTGCCTGCACTGCCTGGGCAGCTGCAATTTCTTTGCCTTCTTTTGTGATATAAGAATTTAAAGACATATTTTGAGATTTAAAAGGGGCTGTCTTATATCCATCCTGAGCCAGAACTCTGCAGAGAGCAGCTGCTAAAATGCTTTTCCCGGCATCAGATGCTGTACCCTGAATCATAACTGCATCTGCCATTTGATCACCTTCTACTTAAATTTAATAATTTATCAGTATCAATATTTTCTGATACCACATCTGCCAGTCGGTCAATATTTTTCTCAATTTCTTTTTGATAATTGTAAGTGTTTTGGCCTGATTTAATAGTATTTTTATTTCTTAAATTATTTAAAATCGCACTGCGGAAATTATCATTATCAAATAAACCATGCAGATAGCTGCCAAAACAATTACCAGCCTGATTTACTGCTCCGTCTTTAAAATTTACTTTTTTATCAGATCTCTCTATAATTTTAAATAATTCTTCAGTTTGATTTAAATATTCTGTCTGTCCCATATGAATTTCATAACCTGCAAAAATTTCTTCGAAACTAAATCCAGGAAGTTCATTTTTAAACTTCAGCTTCAAATTTAATTTTACCTTTACCTGATGGGTAGTTTTTTCATTTAAAAATACTGTTTTAATATCCAGCAGACCCAGACCATCAATTTCTTTTATATTTCCTTCTGTTCCATATTTATCGATTAATTTTTTACCGAGCATCTGAAAACCTCCACAGATACCGATTATCATAATCCCTGCCTGATCTGCTTTTTTAATTTCTGCTGCCAGACCGCTCTGTTTTAAAAATTTAAGATCCTTAGTTGTAGTTTTAGTTCCCGGAATAATGATTAAATCAAAGCCAAGTAAATTTTTGTTATTTTCAACATACTCAAGTCGGAGATTCTCTTCCATTTTTAGGCTGTTAAAATCAGTAAAATTAGAAATGTGCGGCAGTTTAATGACTGCAGCTTTAAGACTATCTTCCTTAGAACTATAATTGTTTAATTTTAAAGAAGCCGAGTCTTCTTCCGGCAGATTAAGATCTTTAAGATAGGGTAAAACTCCTAGCACTTCTTTTTCGGTATAGTTTTCTAAAAAATCAACTGCTGGTTTTAACAAATCAAAATCTCCCCGGAATTTATTGATTATCAATCCCTTTACCAATTTTCTCTGAGCAGGTGATAATAGTTTTAAAGTTCCAACTAGAGAGGCAAGACACCCACCTTTTTCAATGCTGCTGATTAAAAGAACCGGTGAATTATAAATTTCGGCTGTAAACATATTGGCAAAATCTGGAGTTGTTCTGTTGATTTCAGCCGGACTTCCCGCTCCCTCAATAATAACAAGTTCATTATCTTTGCTCAGTCTTTTTAGTGAACTTTTAATTGTTTGTTCATAAATTTTAAGATAATCTTTTTTTCTTTTTTGATAATTAATCTTCTGATCTACCTGGCCGTTAATGATAATCTGACAATCTCCCTCACCCATTGCTTTGACCAAAATAGGCTGCATATCTACAGCTGCTTCCCTAAAAGCAGCCCTGGCCTGCAGAGCCTGAGCAGTTCCGATTTCTCTGCCAGTTCTTGTTATGTAGGAATTAAGGGACATATTCCAGGCTTTAAAAGGCACAGTTTTAATGCCCTTCCTGGCAAAAATTCTGCATAAAGCAGTAACAAAAAGACTTTTACCAGCATTAGAAGCAGTACCCTGAATCATTAAAGTTCCTGTATTATTATTCATATTTCCAATCCCCTTAAAAGTAGATAAAAAAAATCCCAACCCTCAGGTTGAGATTAAAAGTATATAATCATAATTTAAAGTTACTTAAATCAAAAATCTAATAACTTTAACAAGCAGCAAAATTAAATGATTATCTACCTGATACCTGTTCCCGAGGTCATTTGTAGATTATATAAAAGGCAGGTCTCCTGACTTCTGATATAATATTTAGACTTCTACCTTCCCTGTAATCAAATTACAGGTGGTATAAAAAAATCTAAAGATCAGTTACAGTGGCGGGCCCGCTCAGGATTTTAACCTGATTCCCTATTCTCTTCAGCCGTAGCTAAAGCACCTTTTTATATAAAATATTTTATTTTTTAATTTAGATTTAAGTATCTATATATTAACTATATCTCAATTTATTGTATTTGTAAAATTTAATTTACTCAAAATTATCTCCTGATCATAAATTTTCAGCTCAGTCAAAGAACAATTATCTATCTGAAACTGCCAAAAATTTTCGGGCTTAATTGACAGAACAGCTGTCAGATATAATTTAATAACACCTCCATGAGTAACTACCAGTATTTTACTGCCCTGGTGTCTTTCAATAATCTCCTGGAAAAAAGATTCTATTCTTAATTTGAAGTCTAAAAGTTTTTCTCCACCGGGAGGATAATTGTGGATGGGATCCTGCTGCCAGGCAGAGGCCTGATCGGAATATTGTTTTTTTATTTCTGCAAAACTTAATCCTTCCCAGTCGCCAAAATTCATCTCTCTCAGCTGTTGATTTTCTTTAATTTCTGAATTTTTCTCCCGGGATATCATTAAAGCTGTATTTTTTGCTCTTTTTAAATCACTGCTGTAAATTTGGTCAAAATCTAGCTTCTGAATGGTTTCTGCTGCTTTTTTGGCCTGTTTCCTCCCCTTTTTATTTAAATCAATATCAGTCTGGCCCTGAAAAATTGACTTTTGATTCCAGTCAGTTTCTCCATGTCTTAATAAATATAATCTGGTTAACATCAGATCTCCACCTTAAAGTTCTTCATTATGAGATTTTTTTCTTTCTATCAGCTGTGTAATAGCTTTTTCTATCTCTTTTTTAACTAGCTGATATTCCGAGTTCTTAGATTGATAATCACTGTTGGCTAAAATTTGGGGATTGTAATTAACTATAATTTTTCTTATTTTAGCTAAAAAGTCAGCAGAAGCTATTTCCCTAAAAATTAATTTTCTAAGTTCACTATTATCAATATTTTCTATAATAGCCTGCCTTTTTTCTGACATTATATCAAGCAGAAGCCTGTATTCCATTCCAAAATCAGATTCCAGTTTTTTTCTAATGTTTTTTGAAAGAGCAGGCAGATTTGAACCGGAAGCAGCAGTCAAAAGCAATTCGCCTCTTTTTACCACTGCTGGAACAGTAAAATCTGAAAGTTCAGCGCTATCTATTATATTAACCAGAATGTTTTTCCCTCTGGCCAGAAGCGCAATTCGTTGATTTAATTCTGAATTATCAGTGGCAGCAAAAACTAAAAATTGTCCAACTAAATCTTTATCTTTAAATTTTCTTTTTAAAAAAATGTATTTTTCTGATTCCTGATTTAAATAGGGTAAGAATTCCTGATTAAATTCCGGCGCAATTATTTTTATCTGGGCTCCGGTCTGCAGCAGACGCTTAAATTTACGCAGTGCTACTTTACCCGCACCTACAATTAAGACATTTTTTTCTTTTAAATTTAAATTTATCGGGTAAAATTTCACAGCTGTCCTCCTTTAAAAATACAATTATTCATTTTCGCCTACTGCAAAAATTGTTTTTACAGCTTCTAATTGAGCTTCTTTTGGTTTTTCACTTTCTATCGCCAGCTCTTTAAGTCCAACAGTTGGCTGGTGTAATATCTTATTTAAAAGCCGGTGCCCCAGCTGTTCAATAATCTCTGCTGCTTCAAGTTCAGAATTCTGCAGGAGATGAAGGGCTCTTTTTACTTCTTTTTCTTTGATAAAATGAGCATCCTCTCTCATCTCCTTAATCAAAGGGACACAGCGGCGTTCACGCAGCCAGCGCTGAAAATTATATTTTTCGTCTTCAATTATTGCTTCCGCCTTAGCAACTTCGTTTTCTCTTAAGTTTAAATTTTTATCAATTACCCGTTTTAAATCATCTATATTGTATAAATGAACTCCAGGAAGCTCTTCAACATTTTGATCAATATCTCTTGGTAGAGCAATATCAATTAAAAACATTGGTCCATGTTTTTTCTCTACTGTATCTAAAAGATCATCTTTATGAAGTACTGTATGAGGGGCTGCCGTGGAAGCAATTATAATATCAACTTCTTTTACTCTTGCTTTAAATTCTTCCCAGTGAATAACTTCTCCCCCATATTCAGCTGCCAGTTTCTGTCCATTAGCATAAGTACGGTTTGCCACCAGAATTCCTTCTACACCATAATTAAGTAAGTTTTTAAGAGTTAACTCTGCTGTCTCACCAGCACCGAGAATCATCACTTTTTCTCCATTGAGGCTGCCAAAAATATCCCGGGCCAGCTCCACTGCCGCATAACTTATTGAAACCGCCCGCTCGTTAATTTTAGTTTTAGTCCTTACCATCTTTCCAACTTTAATTGCTTCCAGGCAGAGCTGATTTAAATAGGAGCCAGTTATATTTTCTTCTTTATATTCTCTAAACTGTTTTTTAATCTGCGCTAAAATCTGATCTTCTCCTTTGACCAGAGAATCAAGCCCGGCTGCCACCCGGTATAAATGTTCAGCAGCCTGCAAATCATGGTACTGATAAAGATAGTCATTTAAGTCATTAATTTCATATTTAAAATGGCCTTTGAGAGTATTCTCCAGCAGCTTATAAATATATTCTTTTAAAGTATTTCTAGTTTCAACTTCTTTTTCAGAATAAAGATAGATCTCAAAACGATTACAGGTACTTAATATAAAAAATTCTTTAAAAATATTTTTGCTCAATTCCTGTTTTAGTTCTTTTCTGATCTCAGCTGTTTTTTGAGAAAGTTGATCTCTAATTGAAATTGGAGCTGTTTTATGATTAATTCCGGATACTAAAAGCTGCATCAAAAGCCTCCTTGTTTTTCAAAATTTTCATGTCTGGTTTTTAGATTTTACTTTTACTCAATTTTAATTATATTACAAAGTTTCTTCTACTGCAAAAAAGTTTAGGTATTCAGATATTCAGATACCGGGTACTTGGAAAAGTTTTCCAAGTACCCGGTACTCTGTTACTCTGTTATTTTCGATTTAACACTTGTCTATCTACAGCTGATTTTATATAATTAAAACAAGTCAGGCTAAATAATTAGAATTTTTATTAAATCTATTTTAACTAAGAGAGGGGTTTTAGTATGTATGGCAAAAAAACTATAGAAGAATTCTTGAATGAGCTGAGCTCAAAGAATTCCATTCCGGGTGGTGGCAGTGCTGCTGCTTTAAGTGGAGCTTTAAATGCAGCAGTTATCAGCTTTATTGCTAACCTGACAGTTGGTAAGCAAAAATATCAGGATGTTGAAGCTGAAGCCAGAGAAATACTGGTGGAAAGTGAAGAATTAAAAAGAGAAATGCTGCTGATGATTGATCAGGACAGTAAAATTCTTTCGGATATTTTAGACAGCTATAAAGCCGGAGATCAGGAAAAAGTTAGATCAGTCTGTCAGGATGCAGTAGAATTTTCGATGGATATGACAAAAAAAGCAGTCAGACTGATGCGCCTCAGCTTAGAAATTAGTGAAATTGGAAATAGAATGCTGGCCAGCGATTTTGAAGTAGCAGCTTACATAGGTGATGCGGCAGTTGGCAGTGCAATTGCCAATGTTAAAATTAATCTTAAAAACCTTGATAATGAAGAATATAAAGCAAATATCAAAAAAGAATATTTAAAATTAAAAGATGAGAGTTCGCGTCTGAAAGAAGAAATAATTGAACTTGCTAATAATTAAATCAATATTTCAATTAAGTACTTGATTTAGACTATAAGATTACAAAATTTAAGACAAAGGAAGTGGAGATATGAAAAAACTTGGTGGTAAAGAAATAGCAGAAAAAATAAAAAGTAATTTAACTGCTGAAGTTAAAAGACTAAAAAGTACAACCGGAAAAGCACCTCACTTAATTGTACTGCAGTATGGAGAAGATGCAGCAAGTAAATCCTATGCTCAGAGAATTGAAACAAACTGTGAAAAAATTGGTATAGAATTTGAATATCAGCAGTTTATTGAAGAGCCAGATAAATTTAAGTCCCGTTTAAAAGAAGCCAATGAAGATGATAGAATTACTTCAATTATGGTTCAGCAGCCGCTTCCGGCTGAATTAAAGGAAAGTCTGGAAATGATCAATCCTAAAAAAGATATTGAAGGTATTACCTCCGCTTCCCTGGGAAAACTTTTTGTTGGTTTAGAAACTTTAAATCCCGCTACAGCTGAAGCATGTATGGAAATCCTGGATTATTATGAGATCCCGATCAAAGGTCAGCGAGCTGTTGTAGTTGGCAGAAGCAATATTGTTGGTAAACCTGTCTCCCTTTTATTACAGCAAAAACACGCTACTGTAACTATGTGTCATTCCCGCACCAGAGATTTAGAGTGGGAATTAAAACAGGCTGATATAGTCGTAGCAGCAGTGGGAAGAGCAGAAATTATTAAAGGCGAAATGCTGAATAAAGATTCGGTTGTTATTGATGTTGGTACAAATTTTGTTGGCGGAAAATTACTGGGAGATGTTGACTTTGATTCTGCCGCAGATAAAGTTAAAAGTATAACCCCTGTTCCTGGAGGAGTTGGAACGGTTACCAATCAGGTTTTAATGCGTAATATAGTTAAATCATTTAAAAATTTGCACGAAATTAAATAAGTATTTATAAAATTTAACTGAAATTAACAGGTTATCTTAAAGGTCTTTAATTATCAACTCTCAACATTGCAATTTAATATTAATTAAAGACCTTATTTTTAATAAATATAATTTTTTTTTACATAAGCTGAAGTCATTGCTCTTAATAAAGAAGCATATCCAATTTTAAAACTTAAAATATCACCGTAGCTTAAATTCTTTTTGCAATTACTTAAATTTACTAGCAAATGATCACTACTGCTGCCTAAAATTTCTACCCCAGCTGTTTCACAGCTTAAGGAAGAATGATCAATATCCTGACTTCCAATCGCTAAGATTGCTCTCTTAGCTATACCGTTATTTTTAAATTCTATTTTTTCTCCGCTAAAAGTAAAGCCCTGCTTACCTTCTGGAAGGCTTGGTTTAGCTTTTAACTCAATAATTTCTGCTTCTATTTTAAAAGCGTCTCTTTTTAAGTCTTTAATCTTGCGCTGATTAGTAACATCATTAGCTAATAATATTGCTTCTCCAATCCTCAAATTATTTACTTCAGCTTCCAGTAAGCCCTGACCAAATAAATTAGTTGTTGCTGTATTACCAGCGGAAAGACGATTAATCTTAATTTCTAATTTTCTTTCTGCTTCTTTTTTTAAGTTAATTAATTTTTGAGTATTATTCTTATCTGGTATAACACCACCAAAACAACCCAGATTTGTTCCTATCTTCTCTACGATCTCCAATATCTACCATAACTATAACACCAATTTTTTTATTTTTCTGCTTAGCCTCTTTAGATAAATAAAAACAGCTTTCTTTTTCGCTCACCAGGCTGTGATCGATATAATCTACAGCTTCTTTTATTTCCGACTTCATAGGAATTCTTAATAAAATAACTTCACCTTTATAATTTAAATCTCTAATTTTTTTTATATTATCCAGACGAGAATCAGCTATACTATTAACTCCAGCATTTATAAGTTCTTTAATAATTTCCTTATCACCGGCAATTCCTTTTGTTACTACAGTTAGTTGAATATTTTTATTATAACATTTCTCATTTAAATGATTAAAATTATTTTTAAGTTTTTGCAGGTCAATATTAATAACTGGATATTTCATCTTGTAATTTTCTCCTTTTAATCTTAATTATAGTTTTAAAAATTTAAAATAAAATAAGAACCAGTAATTTTATTTTTTACTGGTTCTTATAATAAAAACGTGAAACAGTTAGAAACTTCATCCAAATAAATTATTTGGATGAAGAAGTTTACTTAAGATCTTCAAACGCTTTGGTAACCAGGGGTACAATTTTTTTCAAATCTCCAACAAGACCATAATCACAGATATCAAAAATTGGAGCATCTGGATCAGTATTGATAGCAATAATTAAGTTTGATTTTTCCATTCCAGCTTTATGCTGAATAGCTCCGGAAATACCACAGGCAAAATAAACTCTTGGTTTAACTGTTTTTCCAGTTTGTCCAACCTGATGAGGCTTTTCAACCCAGCCTTCGTCTACAACAGCACGTGAAGCTCCAACTTCACCGCCAAGTACAGAAGCTAAATCTTTTATTAACTCAAAATTTTCTGGGCTGCCAACACCTCTACCACCTGAAACAATAATTTCTGCATCTTCCAAATTGACACTTGCTTTTGCTTCTTTAACAATTTCTTTTATGGTAGTAAAAATATCAATCTCTGATAAGTCAGATTTTAAATTGATTATTTTTCCACTATCAGTAATATGTGATTCAATATTTTCAGAATTTATTTCTACTTCAATCTCTTCGATTTCTCCAGACTTTGAGTAATCAGGATCAGCTTTTTCCATAACTCCTGGTCTGACAGTAGACATTTGCGGCCTATGATCTGGACAAATAATTGTTGCCATTAAATTACCACCAAAAGCTGGTCTTGTTTGTAATAAAATATTTCTTTCCTCATCAATAGCAAGTTTTGTACAGTCAGCTGTTAAGCCTGTATTTAAACGCGCAGAAATCCGGGGACCAAGATCTCTTCCATTATGAGTAGCACCCAGGAGAACAATCTCTGGCTTAAACTTATTGATCAAATCACAAATCACAAATGTATAGGTTTCTGTTCTATAATCTTTCAATTCATCATTCTCAATAATATAAACATGGTCAGTTTTATAAGCAAATAATTCTTTTGCTTCTTCTTTAATATCTGAACCCAAAACAACTACAGATAAAGTTGTATTTAATTCATCAGCAAGTTTTCTGCCCTCACTGCATAACTCAAAAGAAACATCCATTAACTTATTATTTCTTTGTTCAGCTAAAATCCAAATTCCCTTATAATCTGATATATCCTGTTTTTCCTTTATTTGTTCTTTTCTAATTTCCATCGCATCAAATTTACAATCTTTAACACAAATTCCACACATAGTACATTTTTCAGTATCAACAACCGCTATATCATTATTCATTGTTAAAGCATCAAATGGACAGCTGGTTACACAAACTCTACATCCAACACATTTATCTTCAAATATTTTTAGCATTCGACTAATCCTCCTATCAATTATAATACCTGTTCCGTTTTTAGTTTTTCTAATAACAATTTAACTAATTCTTTATCAGAACCCTCAAAAATTTCACCTTTTTTCTCATTTTTAGGTACAAAAGTATCATATACCTGAGTTGGGGATGCATCAAGTCCCAGCTTTGTTTTATCAACTTCAAAATCTTCTGTTGTCCAAACTTTAATATAGTCTTCTTTTTTGAAGGCAGAAACAATTCTTGAAATAGAAGGATAACGCGGCTTATTTAATCCCTCAATTACTGTTAATAATACAGGTAGGGTAGTTTCGACAACACTATAGCCATCTTCTAAAGCTCTTTTGGCCCTAACTTTTTTACCATCTACTTCTAAAGCTTTAACATAAGTAATTTGGGGAATGCCGAGATTTTCAGCAATTTGTGGTCCAACCTGGGCTGTATCACCATCTATTGCCTGGCGGCCACAGAAAATTATATCAAAATTACCAGCCTGTTTAATTCCCTGAGCCAATGTATAAGAAGTTGCCCAGGTATCAGATCCTGCAAATGCTCTATCTGAAAGCAGGATACACTCATCAGCGCCTATAGCATATGCTTCTAAAAGTGCGCTTTTAGCCTGAGGAGGCCCCATACTAATTACAGTAACTCTGCCACCTTTTTCTTCTTTTAAGCTTACTGCTTCTTCTAGAGCAATTTTATCTTCCGGGTTAATTATACTTGGCACACCATCTCTAATTAAGGTTCCATTTTCTTCATCAATTTTTACTTCATTTGTATCTGGTACCTGTTTTACACAAACTAATATATTCATCATATACCTCCATTTAATAAATCCTAATTAACTTAATATAGAACCTGCAATTACCATTTTTTGTACTTCAGTTGTTCCTTCATAAATTTCTGTGATTTTTGCATCACGTAATAAACGCTCAACTGGATATTCTTTAATATAACCATAACCACCATGTAATTGGATAGCTTTATTAGCAACATAAAAAGCAGCTTCAGAAGCAAAATACTTAGCCATTGCTGCCTCTTTTGAGAATCTCTGTCCGGAATCTTTTGTTTTAGCTGCCTTATAAACTAAAAGTCTCGCAGCTTCAACTTTAGTAGCCATTTCTGCAATTTCCCACTGTAAACCCTGAAATTTAGATAAGGGACGACCAAACTGCTCTCTTTCTTTTACATATTGCACTGTCTCATCTAGGGCTCTCTGTGCTATACCTAAGGCCTGAGCAGCAATTCCAATTCTACCTCCATCTAAAGTTGCCATAGCGATCTTGAAACCCATACCTTCTTTACCTAGTAGATTTTCTTTTGGAATTCTACAATCCTGAAAAATTAATTCTCTAGTATCAGATGCATTAATACCCATTTTATTTTCTTTTTTACCAAGAGTAAATCCTTTAGTACCTTTTTCAACAATAAAAGTACTAATTCCTTTTGTACCTTTACTCTTATCAGTCATTGCAAAAATAATAAAAATATCAGCTACACCAGCATTAGTAATAAAAATTTTGGAACCATTTATAATATATTCGTCACCATCTAAAATAGCTGTAGTCTTTTGTGCAGAAGCATCAGTTCCAGCATCTGGCTCAGTTAAACCAAAAGCTCCAAGTTTTTCACCACTGGCTAATGGCTTTAAATATTTTTCTTTTTGTTCTTCAGTTCCAAATTGATAAATAGGATGTGCACCTAAAGAAGTATGAGCAGAAACAATTACTCCATGAGTTGCACATGCTTTTGACAATTCTTCAATAGTTATTGCATAACTCAAAGTATCTGCATCAGCTCCATTATATTTTTTTGGAAATGGAATACCCAACATATCTGCCTTTGCCATTTTTTTAACATTTTCTTTTGGAAATTCACAGCTCTCATCAATTTCGGCAGCTATGTCTTTAACTTCATTTTCTGCAAATTCTCTAACAACTTTTTGTATCATTTTTTGAGTATCAGTTAAATTAAAATCCATTATTTTACCTCCAAATTTTACTTTTAATTACAATTATTAAATTAGTTTAGTAGTTATGATTGCTCAATTATATTTCCATCAATAACAATGGTATCAACATTAATATTTCTCAACTCATTTTCCTCTACATAAAAAGGATTCTCAGACAAAATGCTGAAATCAGCCTTATAACCAATTTTTATCTGTCCCAATTCATTTTCTACAAAAGCATTATAGGCTCCATTTTTAGTATACATTTCTAATGCATCCTGCACAGTTACTTTCTGATTAGGAAGCCAGCCAAAATTAGGCTGAAAAAATTTGTCTTTTCGGGTTACTGCACAGCTAATACCCCAGAATGGATCTGGTTTTTCAATAGGTGAATCTGAACTACCAGCAGTATTAATTCCTAAGTCAATCATATCTTTCCATAAATAACTCTGCTGTTCTCGTTTTTTCCCAATTCTTTTCCCTACTATTTTCCAGTCACTTGCTGTAAAAGCCGGTTGAATATCAGTACTAATATCTGCAGCTTTCATTCTTTTCAACAATTTATAATCTGCAAGTTGAGAGTGAATAATTCTGTGTCTTAATTTATAATCATATTTTTTATTAAATTTTTCTATTATCTCTATAAATTGTTCAATGGTTCGATCACCAATAGCATGGCAGACAACCTGCATCTTGTTTTTATAGGCAATTTCAACCAGTGTTTTCATCTTTTCTCTGCTGCATAAAAGCTGGCCCTTAGTATCCTGTTGATCATTATAACTTTCTCTTAAAGCAGCAGTTCTTGCACCTAAGGAACCATCAGCCCAAATTTTAAGTGGACCTAAAGTTAAGAAATCATTATACTTACCTGTTTTATATTTAGCAATAAATTCTTTCAAATCTTTTTCATTAGTTAAACGGAGCTGTAAATTATATCTTAAGGGCAGTTTACCATCATCAGCTAACTCAAAATAGGCTTTTAATGTTTTATGATAAGAAATATTAGAATCTGCTAAATCCTCAGATTGAACAAAGGTTAATCCATTCTCAAGATATTTTTTTGAAGCTGCTAAAATGTAATGTTTTATATCATCAATAGTAGTTTGAGGCGCAGCATCTAGAATTAATTTTTGTGCATCTTCGCACAAAACTCCGTTTGGATTTCCTTTTGCATCTGTATAAATACGCTCATTGTTTAACTTCTTATTATAAATTCCTGCTTTTTTTAAGGCAGTACTATTTGCTGTTAATACATGTCGACATTCTCTTCTGAAAACAATTGGAAAATCTGTAGAGATTTCATCTAAATCTTTAGTAGTTGGTAGAGTATCTTGGTCAAATTTTTCCTGATTCCAGCCCCAGCCAATTATCCACTCACCTTTTTCTAAATCTTTATTTTCAATATAATTTTTTCCCATTTCTATTAAATTATTTATAGAATCAGCGTCACTTAAATCCAATTTTTCCAATTCAGAACCAAACATAACAGTATGCAGATGACTATCACATAAACCTGGAATTAAAGTCTTTCCTTTGAGATTGATTTTTTGATATTCATCTTTTTCTTCAACATTATAATCTACAATTATTCCATCCTCAACCAGTACATTATTAACAACAGGATTAGATCTATCCATTGTATAGATATCAGCATTATAAAAGAGCTTTAGCATAATTATCTCATCCCTCTGTAGAGTTTTACTTATTTTTAAAATCAGCTTTTCTGTTGTTTAAAAAAGCTTCCATACCTTCTTTTTGATCTTTTGTACTAAAACAGGTGCTAAATAAATTTGCTTCAAATTTACTTCCTTCTGCAGCAGTATGGGCTGCAGCAAAATTAACAGATTCTTTCGCCAGAGAAATAATAGGAGCAGATTTTTCGGAAATTTCTTTAGCTATTGATTTAGCTTTTACAAGAATATTCTCTGTTTCCACAACTTGATTTACTAATTTTAATTTTTTAGCTTTTTTGGCATCAATGTTTTTTCCTGTTAATATCAATTGAAGTGCCTGAGACTTTCCAATTACTTTAGCCAGACGTTGAGTCCCTCCGAATCCAGGTATGATTCCCAGATTAATCTCCGGCTGACCAAATTTTGCATTTTCAGCGGCAATTCTAAGATCACAGGCTAAAGCCAATTCACACCCACCACCCAGGGCATAGCCATTAACTGCTGCAATAAATATTTTAGGTGAATTTTCAATTTCATTAAAGACTTGATGTCCTAATAAAGAAAATTCTTTAGCTTCCTGTACATCCATATCCTTCATTTCAGAAATATCTGCACCTGCTGCAAAAGCTTTTCCACCCTCACCAGTGATTATTACAACTTTAACTGCTTTATTTCTGTTTAAGTTTTCAACTGCAAGCTCAATTTCTTTTAGTGTTTCTATATTTAAGGCATTTAAAGCCTGAGGACGATTTATTTTTAAAATAGCCAGATTAGTTTCTACTTCGAGATTTAGATTATTATAACTCATTTTTACCACCTTTTTAAATTAAGTTTATAAAAGCAATTATAAATCAGCTGCTCAAACATCTTCAAACAGCTGATGTTTTATTTAATAATTATAAAAACCTCTTTTAGTTTTTCTACCAAGTTGTTCTGCTCTGACTTTTTTTCTAAGTAAGGGGCAGGGACGATATTTGTCTTCTCCTAATTCCTGGTGTAAAGTTTCCATAATTGCAAGACAGACATCAAGACCAACTAAATCTGCTAAAGCCAGAGGTCCTATTGGATGATTTGCGCCAAGTTTCATTGCCTGATCAATATCTTCAGCAGAAGCAACACCTTCCTGTAAGATAAAAACTGCTTCGTTTATCATTGGAATTAAAATTCTATTAACTATAAACCCCGGAGCCTCATTAACTTTAACTGCTTCTTTATTTATTGTCTCTACAAAATCGCTTACCTGGTCATAACAGGAATCTGAAGTCTCAGCTGCCCGAATAACTTCTACAAGTTTCATCATTGGTACTGGATTAAAAAAATGAATTCCAATAACCTTATCTTTTCTCTCTGTTGCCACAGCAATTTCTGTAATACTTAAAGCAGAAGTGTTTGTAGCTAAAATTGAATCTTTTTTAACTATTTTATCTAATTTAGAAAAAATTTCTTTTTTGATATCTAAATTTTCTACCACAGCTTCAATAACTAAATCCACATCAGCTAGAGCTTCCATATTATTAGCAGTAGTTAATCTATTTAATATTTCCTCTTTTTCTTTAGCAGTAATTCTTTCTTTTTTAAGATCTCGATCCAAACTTTTTTCTATACTATTGTATCCTTTTTCTAAATTATCCTGATCAATATCAACCATTACCACCTGATACTCATTTTTAGCAATAACATTGGCAATTCCATTCCCCATTGTTCCTGCACCTAATACACCAATTTTATTCATGATTTAAACTTCCCTCCCAATAAACCTTAATCAACTAATATTTCTAATAAATAGTCATATATTACTTCAGCTGTTTTTACTACAGTATCTAATTCAACATATTCATCTGCACCATGATAATTTTTGCCATTAGGGCCAAAAACAAAAGTTGGAACTTTTACTCTTGCCCCCAGGTAATTAAAATCGCCAACACTGGAAAAATAGGCAATGTTTGATTGAGAATCTGTTACATCAAGCACACTCTGTTTAAATGATTGAGTATAGGGATTACTTTCAGAAACCACATAGGGTAAAAATCCATCACAATTCTTATGAGGTGCATCTCTAAATTTCAAAGCAGCACTACCAGCAATATCTGCTCTTTTTAATGCTTCCTCAAATTCTTTTCTGATATAACTTTTATCTTCTCCTATCGTTACATGTCTAAATACTGAAAAAGATGATTTATCAGGAACAGATAAAGGTGCTCCCCCTCCTTCAATATCCAGCACACAAATTGCACCAGGACCTAATTTTTCATGTGTTTTTAAACCTGAATTTTCAATTTCCAAAAGAATCTTTGCCGCCTCACAAATTGCATTTATCCCATCCTGAGGATTTGCTCCATGTGCCGATTTACCTTTTACATTTACTTCATATTTCCAACCACCGCGAGCCCCTAAACAAAGACAGGGGAAATCTACACCGGCAAAACCTGAGCTTGGTTCCGGAACAATTGCCACATCAACATCATCTGTATAGCCATCAAGTATCAAATTATCAGTTCCAAGTCCAAAAGGGCCTTCTTCATCACTAACAAAGGTATATAATATTTCTCCGTTAAAACTATCTACAGTTTTAGAAAAAGCTTCAACTGCCAGCATAATAGCAGCACAACCGCTTTTCATATCAAGAGCACCAACGCCATACATTTTGTTTCCTTCTATTTTGGCTCCAAGCGGTTCTTTTGTCCAGCCTTCACAAATTTCAACTGTATCTAAATGTCCATTTAGCAAAATTTTAGGTCCTTCATCATCACCTTTAAGACTTCCTACAATATTTTTTCCTTCAAAATCAGTAATCTTTTTCTCATGGAAATTATGAATTTGAACAGGCAATTTTTTTTCTCTAAACCAGTTATAAACATATTCCATAACTTCATCCTCACGGAAAAATGGGCTGGGAATTTTAATTAAGTCTGACAAAAGATTTTCAACTTGCTCCCTATTTATAATATCTGCTAACAATATTCTAACCTCCTTGATTTATCAAAAAGCACTGAACCATTTTTTAGAATTCAGATAAAAGTATTAATTAATACTACCTGCGTTTTACTATAGTTGCTGCTCCCTGGCCGCCACCAATACACAACGTAGCTAATCCAGTTTTAGAATCTCTTTTTTTCATTTCATGTAATAAAGTAGTTAATATTCTAGCTCCACTTGCTCCAATAGGATGGCCTAAAGAAATTGAACCTCCATTAACATTAACTATTTCTGTATTTAAATTTAGTTCCTTAATTACAGCTAAAGATTGAGAAGCAAACGCCTCATTTGCTTCAATTAAATCAAGATCTTCAATTTTGAGACTAGTTTTGGCAATAGCTTTTCTAGTAGCTGGAATAGGACCAGTTCCCATAATCTTAGGATCTACTCCTGCTGAGGCATAAGCAACAATCTCTGCTAAAATTTCTAAGCCTAATTCTTCAGCTTTTTCTTTAGACATTACTATTAATGCTGCTGCCCCATCATTAATGCCAGAAGAATTAGCTGCAGTAACAGTTCCGTCTTTTTTGAAAGCAGGTCTTAATTTAGCTAAACTTTCTTTGGTTACACCTGAGCGAGGAAATTCATCTTTTGAAAAAATCTCATTTTCTCCCCTTCTTTTAGGTATTTCAATTGGAACAATTTCATCTTGAAATCTATCTTCATTCATTGCTTTTTCAGTTTTTTGCTGACTAATTGCAGCAAACTCATCCTGTTGTTCTCTACTTAAATTCCATTTCTCAGCAATATTTTCAGCTGTAATTCCCATGTGGTAATCATTAAATGCACACTGAAGACCATCATTAATCATTACATCAACAATGTTATAATCTCCCATTTTAGCTCCCCAGCGATTTTTCTGATTAACATAAGGAGCCTGACTCATACTTTCCATTCCACCTACCACAAAAATATCTCCATCTCCAGCTTTTATTGCCTGAGCAGCTAAATTAACTGTTTTCAAACCTGAGCCACAGACCTTATTGATAGTCACAGCTGGAACTTCGTTTGGTATTCCTGCTTTAATTGCTGCCTGTCTGGCAGGATTTTGTCCAAGACCGGCCTGTAATACATTCCCAAAAATAACTTCATCAATTTCGTTCTTAGGAATTTTTGATCTTTCTATAACTTCTCTAATAACATGGGCACCTAGATCAACAGCTGAAATATCCTTTAACTTTCCACCAAATTTACCAATTGGAGTTCGTAATGCCTGTACTATAACAACTTCTTTCATTTTATATCCTCCTTTTAAAATAAGTTTACTGCCTTAATTTATTATCTTTTTTTTCTTGCAAGATATGATGGTTCCAGTGATTTTATTTCATTACCTTTTAATAGACCAGCAACCCCTGCTATTTCCCGAGAGCTTTCACCCTGACAGTCAGGACAATTACATTCTTCTTCAATATACTGCGGCTCTACATAGGTAGTAATTACACCTTCATAATTTCTTAAAACAACTTTGCGCGGTGACATACTAATTAGATATTGAGGCATTACGGGAGTTTTCCCGCCACCACCTGGTGCATCAACTACATAAGTTGGAACTGCAAAACCGGAGGTATGGCCCCGTAATGATTCCATGATTTCTATACCTTTAGAAACTTTAGTTCTAAAATGTTCAATCCCCATTGATAAATCACATTGATAAATATAATATGGCCTGACTCTAATTTGAACTAACTTTTGGACTAACTCTAACATTATATTTGGACAGTCATTTATACCTCTCATTAAAACTGATTGATTGCCAAGTGGAATACCTGCATTTGCAAGTTTAGCACATGCTGCAGCTGCTTCTTTAGTAATTTCTTTTGGATGATTAAAATGAGTGTTCAACCAGATTGGATGATATTTTCTTAGCATATTAACTAAGTCATCAGTAATTCTCTGAGGCATAACAACTGGGGTTCTAGAACCTAATCTAACAACCTCAACATGCGGAATTTCAGTTAATTCTTTAATTATATATTCTAATTTGTCATCGGAAATCAAAAGGCAATCTCCGCCAGATATTAAAACATCTCTGACTTCGGGAGTGTTTTTAATATATTCAATACACCTGTCAACTCTTTCCATTGGTACACCCGAATCATTCTGACCTGCATATCTCCTGCGAGTACAATGACGGCAATACATTGAGCACTGATCAGTAATTAAAAATAAAACTCGGTCGGGATAACGATGTGTTAAGCCTTCAACTGGTGAGTCTTCATCTTCATGTAATGGATCCTCCATATCACCACCGCTTAATTTTGTTTCCATAATATCTGGCACTGCCTGTTTACGAACCGGACACTCTGGATCATCTTTATCCATTAGAGAAGCATAATATGGTGTGATTCCCATTCTGAATTTTTTAAGAACCGTTTTTATTTCTTCTTTTTCTTCCTCTTCCAGATTAATGATTTCAGATAATTTTTCTGCATCTTTAACTCTATTTTTAACCTGCCATTTCCAGTCATTCCACTCTTCTTCAGTGCAATCCCAGATTTCAAATATTTTTTTATTACTAACTGATTTGAATTTTGTCATCATTAAATAACTCTCCTTCAAATATAAGTTAATATTTTTTAATGCTCAATATATTACCTCACCTGAATAAACTTTTAAAAAATCATTTCTTTTAATTCTTCTGATATTTTTAATTCTACACCGGTGGCATTTTTGACATCTTCTACAGTATAATCAGGATTAATTTCGATTAAAATCAGCTCTTCATTTTCAATTTTATAAAATCCCATTTCAGTAACAATATAGTCGACCTCATTTTTTGCAGTTAATGGTAAAGTACACTCGGATAAAATTTTGGGGTTTCCCTTTTTAGTTGTCTGTAAGGTAGCAATTATTACTTCTTTAGCACCAACTACAAGATCCATGGCTCCACCCATTCCAGGAACAATTTTATTAGGTATCATCCAGTTTGCCAGATTACCCTTTGCATCTACCTGAAGTGCTCCTAAAACTGTTTTATCAAGATGACCCCCTCTGATTATAGTAAAAGATTCAGCACTATCAAAAAACATTCCACCTTCCCTAATAGTTACTGGTTCTCCACCAGCATTGGTTAAATCTTTATCTTCTTTACCTGCTTCTGGTTTAGGACCTAAGCCAAGGAATCCATTTTCAGATTGAAGCATAATATCTATATCATCTGGAATATAATTAGCAACTAAAGTAGGCATCCCAATTCCCAGATTAACAACATCCCCATCCTCTAAACTTCTAGCAATTCGTTTAGCAATAATATTTTTCTTTTCTCTGGTATCCATTTTAATATTCACTCCTTACAATGTAATCTACAAAAATTGAGGAAGTCATAACATGATTAGGATCGATTTCTCCCACTTCTACAATTTCTTCTGCTTCTACAATTACCATCTCACAGGCCTTAGCAATTAAAGGATTAAAGTTTCTGGCACTTTTTCTATAAAGAAGATTTCCTTTTTTATCTGCTTTCCAGGCTTTAACTAAAGCTATATCTGCATTTATAGGAAGCTCTAATAAAAATTTTTCCCCTCTAGATTCTATAACTGTTTTACCTTCTTCCACTACTGTACCAACTCCTGTTGGAGTTAAAAAGCCTCCAAGTCCAGCGCCCCCAATTCTAACTCTTTCTGCAAGAGTACCCTGAGGGACCAATTCGACTTCCATTGACCCATCATTCATCTTTTTGCCGGTATCTGGATTTGTTCCAATATGACTTGCAATAACCTTTGCTGCACAATCATTAGATACTAATTTACCTAAACCTCTATCTGGAAAAGAAGTATCATTAGCAATAATCGTTAAATTTTCCACACCATTTTCAATTAATTTATCTATAATATTATCGGGTGAGCCACAGGCTAAAAACCCTCCAATCATAACTCTACTACCAGATTTAACTTTTTCTGCTGCTTTTTCAATTGAAATAATTTTACTCATTTAAAAATCCTCCCAGCATTTAATTATTTTATGTTCAAAATTTTTCTTGCTTGATCAGGTGTCGCTATTTCTCTACCCAGTTCATCTGCTATTCTTACAACTCGTGCAACTAATTGAGCATTACTTTTTGCTAATTCACCCTTATAAAAATATATATTATCTTCAAAACCAACTCTTACATGGCCCCCCATAGCAATAGCAATCATTGCAAGAGAAGTTTCATGTCTTCCAATACCTGCAACAGTCCAGGTAGATCCCTGAGGAATACTTTCGGTCATGAAAATTAAATTTTTGGCTGAGGCAGGCATAGCTCCAGGAACACCAAGAACAAAGTCAAAGTGGAGTGGTTCTTCTACTAAACCTTTCTTTACTAAATACTCAGCATTAGCAATCATACCCGGTTCAAAAACTTCAATTTCTGCTTTTACACCTTTTTCCTTCATTTTTTCAGCAAATTTAATAATATATTCCTGTGAATTCATAAAAACATTATTACCAAAATTACAGGTACCAGTACTTAAGGTTGCCATTTCTGGTTCCAGATCAACAGGCTGTAGTCTTTCTTCTGCACTATGCCAGGTAGCTCCACCTGTTGAAAGTTGAATAATAACTGGACATCTCCTTTCAATTCTTTCTTTAATTTCTCTATAATATTCAATATCCTGGGTAGGAGAACCATCTTCTTTTCTTGCATGAATATGAACAATGGAGGCACCTACTTTATAAGCTTTTTCTGCTTCTACAGCTATTTCCTCAGCAGTTATTGGTAGATTGGGTTGAGCATCTTTTGTAACTTCTGCTCCGTTTAAGGCAGCAGTTATTATTAATTTTTCCATTCTTAAAACCTCCTAATTTCTCTGTTTAGCTTTAGGAACAACGCAAACACCACTGGCTTTTGCTACAATAACTGGTTCATCTAAAACATTTTTTGCTGATTCCGAAAGTCCATCTTCCTGAGGAGAAGTTATTACTTTTCTGGCTTCAAATTCCATTTTGCGAGAACTATTACCAACTTCAACTATCTTTCCTACTGCTTCTATATAATCTCCTCCGAACACTGGCGCTAAAAATTCAACATCTTTATATGCAACAAATAAACCTTCATCACCATCATGCTGGATTAATAATTCTGTCGCAACATCTCCAAATAGTTCCAACATTTTTGCTCCATTAACTAAGCCACCACCATAATGTGCATCTGCAGAACTCATTCTTAATCTGATCATTGCATTACTCATATTATATTCTCCTTATTAATAAATTATTACCATATAAATTATTTATGATTTCTAAATTATAAAATAAAAGCCAGCAAAATATTTTTCCATTCTTTTTAAAATATTCTGTTTTTATTTCACTGACTTTTATCTAGATTTTACTTAACTAATTCCTTTTGTTCTTCATTATCTTCTGCATTTAATTCTGTATCCTCTTCTTCCATTGTAAATCCTGTAACACCATAAATTGCCGAAATTATTGGGACAAAGAAACATAGAAAAGCATAAGGAACATACTCAAGAGTTGAAATACCTAAAACACTAGCTGAAAAAGCCCCTGATAAACTCCATGGTACTAAGGGAGCAAAAAGTGTTCCTCCATCTTCAAGCGCTCTTGATAAGTTCTTGGTTTTTAAATTTAATCGCTTATAGGCTGGAGCAAGCATTCTACCCGGAATAATAATAGCCATATATTGACTTGCCATTGAGAAGTTAGTAGCTAAACTACCCAGTAAAGTTGTAATAACTAGACTACCGGTAGTTTTAATTAATGGCTGTATTTTATTTAATACTACTTCTAACATATATGTTTTTTCTAAAATACCACCAAAAGAAAGCGCTATAAAACCTAAAGAAACTGTCCACATCATACTCTGCATTCCACCACGACTTAACAGTGAATCTACAGATTCGATTCCTGTATTAGACACAAAACCCCAGTTCATTGCCTGAGTTATCGCATGTATTGATTCTCCCTGGAAGATTAATGCAAATATTCCTCCAAGTAGTGCTGAAATAACTAAGGAAGCAAGTGCGGGAACTTTCTTAACAGCCATAATAATGACAGCAACTGGTGGAATTAACAACCAGAGACTTAAATTGAAATTTTGTTCCAACCCAGTTAATGTTTCATTAATAACAGCCATTTGAGCAGGATCAATTGTATCTCCTCCAAAGCGGAAGCCTAAAAAGGCATAAGCAATTAAAGATAGTGCTAATCCAGGTCCTACGGTATAGATCATATGCTTAATATGATCAAAGAGATCAGCTTCTGCCACTGCTGCTGCCAGATTTGTCGAGTCAGATAATGGTGACATTTTATCTCCGAAATAAGAACCTGAAATTACTGCTCCTGCTGTCATACCTGCAGGTACACCTAAACCTGCACCAATACCCATTAATGCTACCCCGATAGTTCCAGATGTTGTCCAGGCACTACCAGTAGCAAGAGAAGTTATTGAACACATTAGTGCTGCTGCAACAAGAAACCATCTTGGACTAATTAACTGCATACCATAAAAAATTATTGTCTGAATTGTTCCTGCAGAAATCCAGGCACCAATAATAGCTCCAATAATCATTAAGATTAACATAGGAAGCATAGCGATACTACATCCATGTAAAATTCCTTTTTGTATTTCATCCCAGGTATATCCCTGCATCATAGCAACAACTGTAGCAACAATTATGGCTGATACAAGAGTTATATGGATTGGAATCTCCAGCCACAAAACAGAAATCCCCATTGCAATAATTAGATATATAAATACAAATAAAACACTTGCAAAACTAGGTATTTTCTTCTCATCAACATTATCAAAATCAATCTTATTTTTAGACATTTTTTTCCTCCTTGATTTTTAGTTAGAAATTATTGATAGCAGTTCTTCTTTAATACTCATCTTTTTTAATACTCATCTTCCTCAAATAATTTAAATATTTTTCCGTTAATTATTTATTCTAAATCACCCCCTATTTTTAAATTAATTTCTTTTTGCAACACTTTTTGCTAAATATGTCGCTACATCTGGTGGTAAAGACCCCTGTCCAAAACCAGCATCAAATCCCAATTCAGTTGCTAACTCGTGATCAATACGTGGTCCCCCAGCAATAATTAACATTTGTTCTCTTATATTTTCTGCCTCAACCAGTTCAATTAATTCAGTCAGATTTTTAATATGAACATTTTTTTGGGTAACAACCTGCGAAACTAAAATAGCATCTGCATTAAGTTCAATAGCTTTAGCAATTAATTCTTCATTAGGAACCTGACTGCCCAGATTATAGGCGTCAATTTTAGGGTATCTTTCTAATCCATATTCACCTGCATATCCTTTCATATTCATTATGGCATCTAAGCCTACTGTATGCGCATCAGTACCAGTACAGGCACCAACAACTACAATATTTCTGCCTAAATTTTCTTCAATATAATCATTAATTTCATAATAATCCATTACTTCTTCATTGACCTTTGGAATATCTATTTCCTCAATATTTACTGTATGATCTAAACTCCCATAAACAATGAAAAATGAAAAATTATGAAGATCCTTCATGTGAGGAACTTCTACCTCAGTTAATCCCATTTTTGCAGCTAATCTTTTGGCAGCTTCTTTAGCTTCAGCACTTGCAGGAACTGGTAAAGTAAAGCTAAGCTGAACTTTTCCATCGTTTAAAGTATCACCATAGGGCTTAATTTTTTTCATATTCACTTCCACTTATAACACCTCTTTTATAACTAATTTATTTTTTTTGACTTAATTCTTTAGACATCATTTCAAGAAAAGGATTATAATAATCTTTGCTTTTCTTAACTACACCATCTGCACCTTTACCACCATTGATTGGCCGTTTAACATCAGCAAAATCACCGTCAGCAATTGAATTTTTTAGACCCTTTTTATTTATATCTTCAAGCATTTCAACGACTTCATCTAAAACAGTCTGGGCCCTTGTCTGAATTAGTCCACCTTCTTTGAACTCAATTTCACTGCCTAAGTCACGAGCATTATTCATTACATATTCTGCGTTTTCTATGGAAAGTATTCTGTCACTTAAAAATGGTGTGTGAATTGCCTCAGTTAACATTCCTAATAATTGTATTCCCTGACCGGTCATTACAGAAGCTAAGTTAAAAAGTGCATCCTGCAGGTGGCCTTTAAAAATATCTCCTGTCATGTATTTAGTAGGAGGCATATATTTCAAAGGAGAATTAGGAAATATTTGTCTAATCATTTGCGCCTGAGCAATTTCGTATAAAAATCCATTTTTTAAATCTGGATTGATTTCAAAAGCATGCCCTAATCCTAATTGTTCCTCTTTTAATCCAGCCTCTAATCCCATCTGTTCGTTAATGAAATCTGAAGCTAACACCGTATGTGCCTGTTCAAAAGCATCAGCAGTTGTTAAATAGTTATCCTCACCTGTATTTATAATTACTCCTGCAAAAGCATTAATCATTCGAGAAAAATATTGATCAATAAAAGTACGATTCATATTAATATCTCGAAATAGAATTCCGTACATTGCATCATTTAACATCATATCTAATCTTTCAATAGCTCCCATGGCAGCTATTTCTGGCATACAGAGACCGGAACAATAATTTACTAGTTTAATATAACGTCCAACTTCTTCTCCAACCTCATCCAGAGCTTCTCGCATGATTTTAAAGTTTTCCTGAGTAGCATAAGTACCTCCAAAACCCTCAGTAGTGGGACCATAAGGAACATAATCCAAAAGACTCTGACCGGTTGATCTGATAACAGCAATAATGTCAGCACCCTGTCTACCTGCAGATCTAGCCTGCTCGATATCTTCATAAATATTACCTGTTGCAACAATCACATATTTTTGAGGAGTAATTCCTTCACCTAATCTTTCAATATAATCGTCTCGATCCTGGCGGTTATTTTTAATAAAAGTAATCATCTCTTTAGCCTTAGTATCGATTAATTTTTTAACTTCAGTTTCATCCTGAATTGGAATCTCAGTTAATTTAAAACTTCCTTTTGCAGCTTCTTCTGCTACTTCCTGTGCATTTAAATCATGATATAACATTGAGTTACCCAGCCAGAAAGCTAAACCCCGATTAAGTACATTTTCCTCTTTTAATTGATCAACTAGAATATTTGCCAGTGGAATATCTTCAGAATTAACTCCATCAATACCAAAAAGTCTGGCTACAGTTCTTTCTACACTTGTGGTCGTATTTAAATCAATCTCTTTTTGAATATTCATAGTAATTTGATGAGCGGCAGCTCTTGCCTTTTCTACTTTTTTTGGATCAATATTCAACATCTCTTTTGCCATAATTTTAACCCTCCTGTTGAACCTTATTCTTTAATTTTTTCTTTTGCTATTTTCAATATTCCAGCATCAAAACCTAAAATTTCTGCAATTTGAATCGCGTCCTGAGGAAAATCACTTCCTTTTTCTACTTTTTCCAGCCGATAATCCATACATTTATTTAAAAGATCTATTCCATTCTGCTTAATACGTTTTTCATAGCGAGATAATAAGTTTTTATCAAGACCTTTTACCTGAAAATGAATTACATCCAACTTTTCTGCAAGTCTCTGATAATGAGTAGTTATAATTGAAATAGAATTCATATTATCCAGTTTATTGATGATTCCATATGCTATTGCATAACCCTCGGCTGGATTAGTTCCATGTGCTATTTCGTCAATTAAAATAAGTCCATAATTATCTGCATTTTTGATAACAGCTTTTAAATTATTGATCTCTGTGCCAAATTTACTCAACCCACTCTTAATATTGTCTGAGCTTAAACTAAAATATATATAATTTCTGAGGTTAAATTGAAATCCTGCTGCAGGTACAAACAAAGCATGTTGGGCCATAGCTGTAAGTAAGGCGAGCATCTTTAAACTAACAGTTTTTCCACCCATATTAGCACCAGTTATCAGGGTTACTCCTTTTCTGATTTCTAAATCAACAGGAGTAAAGTCCATCCCCTTTTTTTCTAATTCATTTTCTATTAATATATGTCTGCCTTTTTTCATCTTAAAGATCTGTTCCTGACTTAGCTCTGGTTTGACACCTGAAATCTCTAAAGAAAATTCTGCTCTAGCAAGAATAAAGTCTAAATAAGCTATTTGCTTAAGATTCTCCATTAAATCTAAAGAATTATTATTTATTCTATTAGTAATTTTTTTTCTAATTTTATTTTTTACGATTTCTTCTTCTTTTTTTATTTTAATAATTTGAGCTTTGAGATCAGAAATTTTTTCATTTTCAATCAATTTAAAAGTTAAAGCAGCAAAGTTTTCACTGATTAGAGAAACTTTTTTTGACTTTGTTAAAAAGTCGATTATATCCTGATCATTTTTACTAACATTAATCTCATCATCAATAGAAAAAGGACGACCACATTTTTTTTCTATTTCTGAACTCAATTTATTTTTTTCTTGAATAAGCTTTTTTTCAAGACTCTGTCTTTTATTTCTGATTATTGATAAATCTTTATCATATTCATTTGCAAGATAAAAACTTTCTTTTTTATCCTGTCCCAGACTCAGATATGTAAGCAATTCAGAAAATACCTTTATTTCACTTTCAAATAATCTATTCAAATTCATTAAATCAATAATATTTTTAATTTTTTTACTTTTAATTATAAATTTTTTGACCTCAAAAATATCTATATCATCTAAGACTGTACTTTTAATCCGGCTCTGATTAATAATTCCATAAATATCTTTTACTTCTTTTAGTAAATTTTTCAATCTATAAAAATTTTCATTTTTTTTATTAATAATTTTGATAACAGTTTCCAGTTTTTCTAACTCTGCCTTTAACTGTTTTTTTTCATTTCTTAGATATGGTTTGAATTTTTTTTTAGCCTTATATCCTAATTCTGAAACAGGCTCTATTTTATCCCAGAGTTCTTTAAAGCCAATACTTTGACTAATTTCTTCATTTAAAAAATCCAATATCTTCAACTCCTTTGTTAGAACATTTTTTATTTAATACCACTTCATAACAGGATATAGGAGCTACAGCCTTAGAAACTTCTTTGAGTAATTTTATCGGATCAAGATAGGTTCCAGTTGGAGAAAATGGATTTATTGTGATTCCAATAAGATTAATCTCATCTTTTACTTTTAAGCTGCCATTTTTTGCATTAAATCTATTGTAAAGCATTGAATTAATAAATATATGAGCAGCATCATTAACAATAATCTCTATTTCATTAAGATAAGAACATTTATTTAGCAAATTATTTATAGTTTCATTAACTAAAGCACCATTAAAATAAACTGCTTTTGTTTTTGAGTCAATTAAAGGAATTATTGCTTCCATATTATTTAAGGCTGTTTTGAGTTTTAAAACTCTTTTTTTATAATCTTCATTGATAATCAATACTTTCGTTTCAGAATCAAGTTTTGCCATGATTTGATTTATCTTTTGATCCTGACTTTTTTTTAATCTAAATAATTCTGTTTGATAACTTACTTTTTTAACAATTGAATTAATGCTGTCAGCTGTGACTGCTCCTGTTGTTAAAATAGCTGCATCTGTCAAAGCGGGTGAAGAAAAAGATTTTCTATCTAAGGCTCCATCTATCAAAATTAAATCAGGCTGATATCTGGCAAGTTCTTTTTTTAAAAGTTTAAGTTCATGCTTGGAACTGGGACCACTCAGTTTAACAAAAGCTCTTTCTTTACTGCGAGCAATAACAATCTCACCCAGTGGAGAATCAATTCCAGTAGCTGCTAAAATTTCAAAGTTTATTTTGCTTTCTAAAATTAATTGCTTAGCATTAGCAATTATCATATTCTCCCAGATCAAGATTCGTGGTTTAAGATTGTTGAGAACCTTATCTTTATCTTCTCCATCAAGACCAATAGTTGTCAGAGCAACCTTATAATTTGATAACTCAGCCAATTTTAAAATATGATTTAGAGTAACTGTTTTTCCAGTATTTTTAGCCATTCCTATTATTGAGACTGATTTAGCTTTTTGATTTTCTATCTCTTCTAATAAATTCATATTTTACCCCTTCACCCTATCAGTCTTAATTCATTTTATCCATTAAAATATTTTAGCCTATTATAGATAAATATTTTCAAAAAGTTCTTTAATATCTTTATTTTCTCTAACTACCTGAAGTGCAATTTTAGCATGGTTTTTGGTATAGCCATTTCCAATTAACATTTCTGTATCTTTACCTACTCCTTCAGCTCCCAGAGCAGCTGCTGTAAAACTGGTGGCCATACTAAAGAAATAAACTTTGCCACTATCTTTAGTAGCTAAAATACAGGACAATTCGGTATTTGGTATATTTACACAATTAATTGTAAGATCAACTAACTCACCATCTGTTACCGCTTCTATTTTTTTTAAAATTTCAGTTGGCTTAGTTGCATCACCCTGAACAAGTTCATCTGCTAAACCTAATTTCTCAACTCTTTCGCATCCTTCCTGACTATATTCTAATGCTATTACTTTACCCGAAATCCCTGCTCTCTTTTGAGCTTCATGTAAACATAATGTTCCTGACTTTCCACCAGCACCAATTATAAGTACACTATCACCTGGTTTTACTAGTTTTGCAGTTTGGGCAGGAGCTCCCGCTACATCAAGTACTGCCAGTGCTAAATTTCTGGACATATCAGCTGGCAATTTAGCATAAATTCCACTTTCAAATAAGATAGCTTTACCTTTTATATCAACCTGATCTGTATCTTCTCTAATTTCTAAAATTTCATCAATTACTAAAGGTGTTAAAGATAATGAAACCAGAGTTGCGATCTCATCTCCCACTTTTAAATCTATTTTATCTTTTAAATCTTTACCTATTTCTTCAACTACACCAACTAGCATCCCACCTGAACCAGTAACTGGATTGTGGTGTTTACCTCTAGCTTTAACAATTTTCTGCATAATTTCAGCAATTTTTTCTTTATCTCCCCCGGCTTCTTTTTTAATCTGGGTGAAACTAGCAGAATCAATATTCAGAGTTTTAACATCTATTAAAATCTCATTATCATAAATATCCATAGTATTATCAATTTTCTCTGCTGGCTGTGGAAGATCACCTTTGTTCTTAATTACTCTGTGAGTTCCATATTTTGTTCCTTTCATTTTTAACACCTTCCTTATTTTTAATTTTAAATTTAATTATTCTTTTCACTATTATATATATGCATATTCCGTGCCAAAACTATAAAACCCCCTCATCTTTTCTTGTTTTTACAAATAAATTTTTATATTAGAGCTAATTGTATGAATTTTTAATGATTTTTTTATAATTTCAATAATCTTATTAACAATTTAAAGCTGCAAAATGATTATTAACCGAAATTTGATTCATTATTGAATCACTTTGATGAAAAAAAGTTTTTAAAATAAAAGAACTTGATATATAAGCAAAACTAGCTGATTCATTATTGAATTGCTTGATGCAATAATGAATCAGCTAGTTTTTTAAACATTATATTTTCTTTTTTTTCTAACTACTGTAGGCTGACTTACTTTTAAAGCTTCTGCTACTTCATAAGTAGTTTTAAATTTTTGAAAAGCTTTTTCTAAGATAGATTTTTCAGCAATTGCCACGGCCTTTTTTAGAGGCATTAATTCATTTAAATAATTTTCTTCTTTTGTCTTTTTTTTATAAATTGTTTTTGGTAGAAAGTCTAAATCTATAATATTTTGATCTGATATTACAACAAACCTTTCTATCAAATTTCTCAATTCTCTTACATTACCAGGCCAATTATAACTTTCTAAAAAATTAATAGTATCTAATGAAATCTTTTTATTTTTATCATATTTTTTATTAAACTCATCTAAAAATTTATAAATCAATTGACTTATATCTTCTCTTCTTTCTCGTAAAGGTGGAATGTTAATTGGTACAACATTTAATCTATAAAATAGATCTTCTCTAAATTCACCCTTCCTAAGCATTTTATTTAAATCTTTATTTGTTGCAGCAATTATTCTGACATCAATATTTATAGACTTAGTCCCTCCTACTCTGGTAATTTCTGCCTCCTGTAAGACCCTGAGAAGCTTAACCTGTAAATTCAAAGGCATTTCAGCAATTTCATCTAATAATAAAGTTCCACCATCAGCTAGTTCAAACATTCCAGGTTTACCGCCCTTTTTAGCACCTGTAAATGAACCCTCATCATAACCAAATAATTCTGCCTCTAATAAATTATCCGGAATTGCACCACAATTTACTTTAATTAAAGAACCAGTAGTTCGATCACTTGATTTATGAATAACTTTTGCAACAACCTCTTTTCCAACACCTGACTCCCCAGTTATAAGTACAGTAGAATCTACCCTCCCCATTTGAATAGCTAAATCAATTACATTTTTCATTTTACTACTTTTCACAACTATATCATCAATTTGCACCTGTTGTTTTCTCAATTTTTCTAATTCAGAATAGTATTTTTTACTTAATTCCTTTGCTTCATTTAATTCTTCTTTTAAATGATTTAACTCTTTTACATCACGAGCAGTGGTTACTACACGTACAATTTCACCATCGTCATTAAAAACAGGATGGCCAGTACTTAAAACACTCTGTCCAGTTTTAATCTCATGCATTACACTCACAGGAGCTTTTTTTTCTAAAACTTTAAATGTTACTGATTCAGAAAAGACTCCTTTTTTTACTAATTCTTTCATGTTTTTTCCAAGTACTTCTTCACTTTTAATACCTGTTATTTTTTCATAACTACTGTTTATTCGTAAAGTATCACCATTACCGTCTGTTATATAAATTCCATCAGATACAGATTCAATAATTGCATCTAATTCTTTATTAAGGTTTTTAACATAATTTAATTCTTTAGATATTTCTTCTAATTCTGAGATATCTTGAAAAACAGAAATAACACCATCTAATTTATCATCTTTATAAAGGGGACTTCGATTAGCTAAAAAAGTTTTATTTTTATATTTGACTTTCTGACTTAAACTTTTATTCCCAGTTTCCAAAACCTTCTCAATACCACTATTTGGAAGTATATTAGTTAATTCTTTACCAATTAAATCTTCAGTTTTTCTTTCTAACATTTTTTCAGCTGCTTGATTACAGCTCACTATTTTAGAATCCAGGTCTACGCTAATTATTCCATTATGAGTAAAATTTAATATTGTATTATACTTTTCAGCAACTTTTTTATATTTTTCAAAAAATTTAGTTAAAAGATCAGTTCTAGTTAAAATTCCAAGCAACTTATTTTTTGCATCAACTACAGGTAACCTCCCAACTTGAATATCCCAAACTTCTTCAAGACTTTGATTCTGATGAACAGTAATAACATCTTTAGTCATTATAGTTTTAATTTTCTGCTCAGGATCAATACCTTCAATAGTTGATTTCATAATGTGACTTTTGGTAAAAATACCAATAACTTTTTTTTCTTCTGAAACTACTGGGGCTCCATCAATTTTATTATTATAAAAAAGTTCTGCTGCCATTTT
>Ga0182239_1000086_pt1 | contig 32673 bp, 27 predicted proteins | sample hydfrate6_PW_210_FD_132456 | JGI IMG/M metagenome (GOLD analysis project Ga0182239, IMG submission 132456) | Subsurface microbial communities from deep shales in Texas, USA - hydraulic fracturing test 6_PW_210 | ecosystem: Environmental > Aquatic > Deep subsurface > Shale gas/oil reservoir >... | reverse complement strand
GTCAGCCGCAGATACAGGCCGATACCCCACAACAGGAGCAACGTACCGGTGTTGGATCTCAGAAATTCAGACACTTCTTCCGGTATCTGCATTTGGCTTCACAACAACATTTAAGGCCACAAGTCGAATGTCGCCTTTCAAATCCGGCTGGACGATATTGAAGCACCCGGGATCCTGGCCCCAGGAAAACACTTTGTTCACACTCAGCCCCAGCCAGTGGCAGAACATTACCCGATTCACTCCGGCGTGGCTGATCACGGCCACCGGCCCTCGTGCTTCGGCCAGCAAGGTAGAAAAAACCGGGAGCACCCTGTCCAGGAGATCTAAAAAGGACTCGCCACCCGGTGGCCGAAAGCCGGCCAGATCCTGACCCCGACGCTCAAAGGAGTCCGGATCGTTTTCCTTGACCTGGGCCATGGGCAGCCCTTCCCAGTCCCCAAGGGATATTTCCCGCAAGTTGGCATACGGCTCAAGGGCCAACCCCTGGAAATGGGCCAACAACTCGGCTGTCTGCACACAGCGGGTCAGATCACTGCACACAATACGTTCAAGGGGCACAGGAGCCAAATATTGAGCCAGGGCCTGAATCTGGTCCATGCCCTGGCCTGTCAGACGAGTGTTTTTTTGGCCGATGTAGCGCTTTATGAGCTGATCTCCGGCCTGACCGTGACGGATGAGCAGGAGGCGTTTGGCATGTTCGTGCAAGGCATACGGAAGCATATTGATATGTATTTGCGTCCAGCAGGAATAGTTTCACCGGCACCTTAGACCTTTAACTTCTTGCCGGTAAAGAGAATGTACCCATCTTGTAATATACGGGCAAACCCGGCCAGGAGAAAGAAAAACGCTCCGAGAACAATGACCAGGCGCATGGGCCATATGGGCGGATCCCAGATGGTTCCTGAAGTAAGACCCATGGAGAATGCCTTCCAGAACCAAAGCCAGCCTTGCCAGACCAATATTGAACATACCATGAGCAGGAGCAGATCTGTCAGAAACAGATCAACAAAAGCCCGGGTCCGGGGTGACCATTTGTTGTAGAATATGTCTACCCGGATATGGACATTGTGATATTCTGCATAGCTCCCGGACATGACATAAGACACAGCGCAAAGGTATGTAGTCAACTCCAGGCCCCAGGTGGACGGAGAATTGAAAACATACCGCATGACCAGTTCATAACAAATCTGAATGGTGGCCACAATAATGGTCCAGGAAAAGATACGTCCTTGCCAGTCGGTTATGGCGTCCAATATTTTGACCAGTTTCTTGATCCACGTACTATCCAAACCGTTGTTGACAGTCATGACCTGAGAAGCGGGCATACGAAGCCTCCAATATGGCAAGAAAGTGCAATCATTTCCCCATCACACTTGGCAACCAGAGGATAATCTGAGGGAAAACCATGCATAAAATGAGTCCAAACACCTGCAATGCTATATAAGGCAGCACTGATTTGTACAATTCGCCCATAGTCACATCCGGGGGAGCTACTGCCTTGAGATAAAACATGGAGTAACCAAATGGGGGGGAGAGGTAGGCGATTTGCAAATTAAGATTGAAAATCACCCCGAACCAGATGGGATCAAAGCCAAGCGATTCCACAACCGGAACAAAAATAGGAGCCAGCAATACAGTAATACCAATAATATCCAAGACCATGCCCAAAAAGAGCAAAAGAAGCTGGATGATAATGAGCACAAACCACGGGTTCAGATCCAAGCCAAGCAGGACGGACGTGACAAAATCTGCCCCCCCGCCCAGGGTATAGGTCGCAATAAAAAACATAGCCCCAAAAACGATCCAGAGGATAAGTCCAGTGGTCCGCATGGTGTCGTACAGAGTTGAGCGCAGGTTTTTCCAATTCAAACGCCCGCGGACCAGAGCACAAAGAATAGCCCCAAAAGCTCCAACCCCGGCCGCTTCTCCGGTAGTGGCTATACCGGCGAATATGGTCCCGATGACTCCAGCAATCAGCAATATTGGAAGAATCAGTGACTTGATAAGGCCCAGCTTTTGTCCCAGGGGAATATTTCGTTCTTCTAAAGGAGCTTTCGGCCCGGCTTGAGGATTGAAATGGCATTTTGTCAGGATATACACAATATAAAGGCCGCCAAAAAGTAATCCAGGGCCAACTCCGCCCATGAACAGCTTTCCGATTGATTCCCCAACAGTAACCCCATAGACAATGAACATAATGCTTGGAGGAAAGAGTACGCCCAGGGCTCCGCCGGCAGCAATGGAACCCAGGGCCATATGTCGGTCATAGCCGTGCTTGAGCATAAACGGCAGGGCAATGAGTCCGGTGATGGTCACATCTGCGCCCACAGTTCCGATCATTGCAGCAAGTATACAACACAAGACAATGGTGGCCACAGCCAACCCGCCCCGGATGCCACCGATCCAGACATGAATGGATCTGAAGAGGTCCTCGGCTATGCCTGATTTTTGAAGCATATTGCCCATAAACACGAACAGGGGAATGGCAATCATGCTGAAACTTCCCATAACATCCCACATGCGCAGGATAACTATGCTCAAGGAATGAGGGCCCCAGAGCAGGAAGGCGAAAATAATTCCCAGGCTGGAGGTCGTCCAGGCCAAAGGCACGCCCAAAGCCAGGAGCATAAAGAAGCCACCAAACATGAGGGTGGTTAATATTTCAGGACTCATAGGTACTCCTCAGGGCCTGGAAGCAAACGGATCCATTTGCTTCCAGGCAATAACACTTTCCCAGGGATTGCTTCATGAACATTCACTCAGTCGCTTTTTGTGCATGCAGACAGACCCCTGATTTCCAATATGGCAGCGAATACTCTCTCGGCCTGTATTACTTTATTTCCCCAGCCAATCGGAGATACGAGATAATGGAATCGATGATTTTGGCCGACATAGGACTTTTCTCCTTCCAATCCTGAGCAATTTCTAAAGATATTTGCTTGGCCTTTTCCATGTCTGCACTGGAAAGTGTGGTCTGTTCGATCCCGTACTCCTTCATTTCTTGCAGGGCGCGCAAGCTTTCAGCCCGGGAAAGATAATCGAATTTTGCATCCAGTTCCCGAACCCAGACATTGAGCAGAGACTGCAGATGCGCGGGCAAAGAGTCCCAAACCCTTTGGTTCACAGTAAAATCGCACATGGCAATAGGGCCATGAAAGGAAGGATACAGCACATAATCAGTCACTTCGTGCAGACCCATGTCGTAGTTTTCGGCCAGGCTGACAAATTCAGCCGCATTGACAACATTGGTATCAAGAGCGGTGTACAACTCTCCGCCGCCCATTTTGACCGGAGATGCCCCGAGACGTTCAAAGAGCTCTGACGACAGTCCCCCGGCGGTACGTATTTTGATCCCCTGAAAGTCTTCAAGGCTGCGCAGCGGAACATTGGACATGATGGGCTCGGCTCCAACCAGGGCTGGCCCCACATAATGCACACCATACTTGGCATACAATTCACCAACCAGGTCGTTTCCACCAAAATGATAGGCCCATATTTTCACGTCGTCAGTGCTGGGCCAGACTCCGATCAGACTAAAAAATGCAGCAAAAGCGGGATCGCTTCCAGCATAGTAACCACCGGCGTTGAAGGAACATTCAAAAATCCCGTTGCCGACAGCCTCCATCTGCTCAAAAGGCCCCACCAGGGTCCCCACACCATAAAGAGCAATATCTATCTGTCCGTTGGAAGCCTCTTTCAAGTCCGCAATAGACTGCTCCAATGCCTTATATCCCACACTTCCAGGCACGGCATAGGTTTGGCACCGCCATTTATATACCTTTTCCGCCGTAGCGGTTTGAAAAGTAGTCAAAATGGAAAAAGCAACTATCAGACCGATCGCAATGTTTTGAATGAACTTTTTTCTTGTCATGACATCCCTCTTTTTTGGATCGACGGTTATGTTTTGTACTGGCCTTTTCAACTATATTCTTCTGTTTACCTCCTGAGAATGTTATATTGTGCTGTTGACAGGAAACCTTTGGACATTGGGTATGATTGAAGCATAAGACTGCCACTGCAAACAGTGTTTCTTATTCAGGAGGAGGTATCACATTGAGCATGTTCTCCATCCTCCAGGGAAAAACTCTCACACCCTCAATAATTCTTTCCCGATCTGCACGGCACTGGCTGCATTAGGGGCGTAGCTGTCTGCTTTGATCTTGTCCGCGTACTCCTGGGTCACAGGGGCCCCGCCGACTATGATCTTCATCCCGTCGTGCAAGCCCTCGGCCTTAAGAGCCTGGATAGTCTCTTCCATCTTGGGCATGGTCGTGGTCAAAAGAGCGGAGAGGCCCAGAATGTCCGGTCTGTGTTTCTTTACGCCCTCGATAATGGCTTGGGCCTTTTGGTCAATGCCCAGATCAACCACCTCAAACCCCGCACCTTCAAACATCATGGCCACAAGATTCTTGCCGATATCATGCAGATCGCCTTCAACCGTGGCGATGAGAAACTTGCCCTCGCTCTGGACCTCAGACTCGGCCAGAATGGGCCGCAGGATATCCATTGACTTGTGCATACATTTGGCGCAGCGCAGGACCTCAGGGATGAACATCTCCCCGTCTCTGAACCGCTGCCCAACCACTTCCATTCCGGCCAGGAGTCCTTGCTGCAGGACCTCTTCGGCAGAGTGCCCCTGATCCAGAGCTTGCTGGGACAGCTCTGGCACCTGCTTCATGTCCCCGTTGATGAGCGCTTGTGACAATTGCGAAAGTATTTCCGACATAGAGACCTCACATTGTGATTAAAAGCATAAACTGACTCATGCCCGATGAGCTCAAATGTACTTTTTGTTTTTGGATTGACCTCTGATTTCTGTCACCAGACCTGCAGGAAGTGAAAAAGACTTTTTTGCTCTTCTTAAAACTGCGCCATCTCCTGCAGACCCTTTTTGGTAATCACTCCGGCCATATCCCGGCGGTATTCGGCACTGGCCCGCACATCGCTTATCGGGCTTACTTCTTTCCTGGCCAGGGTCGCAGCTTGGTCTATAAGCTCTGAGGTCAGCTTCTGGCCTCGAACCAGTTCCTCTGTACTCAAAGCCCGGATCGGAGTAGGGGCCACGGCCCCGAAAGCCAGGCGCAGCTCCTGGCACGTGCCGTTTTCCATGCGCGCCTTCATGGCCATGGAGATAACTGAAATTGTAAATGCCCTGCGCAGTCCCATCTTGCGCCGGTGGGTGTACTCATTTCCTTTCAAAGCAGGAAAGCGAATGCTGGTCAGCAGCTGACCTCCCTGGCATGCACAGCGGCCCGGACCCTGAAAAAAATCAGTTAAAGGTATGGTCTGAGAGGTTCCTTCCAGATCCACAATGATCGCTTCCGCCTCCAGGCCCAGAAGTGGCGGAGCAGTATCCGCGGCTGGTGAGGCAGTGCATAAATTGCCCCCAATGGTCGCGCTGTTTCTGACCTGCAAGGAGGCCATATCCTGTACTGCTTCGGCCAATAAAAGGGCATGTTCTCTGATCACCGGGGAGCGGATGATATCCGCAAGGCGGGTAGCCGCTCCTATACGCACATTCCCGTTTTCCAGATCAATTCCGTGGAGTTCGGGCAGGTCCCGGACATCGATAACCCGAACCCCGTCCGGATAGGACCACACCCCTTTGCGCAGACCGGGAATAAAGTCGGTGCCACCGGCCATCAGGGTCCAGGGTTCTTTTTCCCGCATGAGTTGCAGAGCCCCGTTCAGCTCTCCGGGCCGGTGGTAGGCAAGCCGGGGGAGAGCTCTGGAGCCGATGAATGTTTGCATGACAGTGCCTCCATGAGTAATTTTTGTGGGAATCGGACCTTCCGGAAACGAAAGTCTTGCTTTTTCACCACCAGTTCCCGGCCTCTTTTTCTTTTTTGGCCGCCTGCACTGATTTGACGATATTTACATAGCCTGTGCACCTACACATGTGTCCCTCCAGACTCTTGCGCACCTGGCTGTCATTCAGATCCTGGTTCTCATTCAGGACAGAATAGGACGTCATGAGAATACCGGAAGTGCAGAACCCACATTGGAAACCGTGATTATCCACAAAAGACTGCATCAGTGGATGAAGTTCATTGTCCCTGGTCAGCCCTTCCGATGTGGTTATGGTTTGCCCATTGGCAGCTACAGCCAGAATGAGACAGCTGTTGACCGGTTCGTTGTTCAAAAGAACTGTACAAGCCCCGCATTCTCCTTCCCCGCAGCTTCGCCGGACACTGTTTAAATGCAGCTCATCGCGCAATACATCTAAAAGCGTACACTGCGTCTCTACGTGTAAGCGATGTTCCTGGCCATTGACGGTTAAAGTAATATCTTGTTTCATAGCTTCCTCGCTCAATACAGGGTGATGTTTTAAAACCCGGAATTGACTATCTTTTGCATGCAAAACCGGGCCAGATTCTTCAGGAAGACTCGGTTTTCCCCAACCGCTGCCCTCACACTCACGACTGATTCCCGGCTTCCTGAGCCTTTCGCACCCATTTCCGGACCCGTTCCGGTGTGGCTGGTGAGGTGTTCACCTCTATGCCCCAGGGCCTTAAGGCATCCTCAATAGCGGCCAGAATGACCGCCTTGCTCCCAATGATCGGGGCCTCACCCATGCCCTTGCTCCCGGTCTCGGTATACGGGGACGGAGTCTCCAGGTGCTCGATGATGATATCCGGTGCATCGACTGCCGTGGGCATGACATATTCAGACAAGGAAGCATTTTGAATTCGGCTCTCCGGTCCATAGCTGATCTCTTCACTTAAGGCCTCGCCAATGCCCTGGACGATCCCGCCGTGGATTTGGCCGTCCACAATGGCCTTGTCGATGATGGTCCCGGCGTCGTGCACATGCACATACTTCAGGATCCCGGTTTCCCCGGTCTCAATATCCACTTCAACCACAGCCACATCGGCCGAGGCGCAGAAGCTGGTGTACGAGGTTCCTGTTTTGGGGGTTGTGGGGCTGTACCAGGTGGTGGTCACGTCCAGGAGATGGTCGTGCTCAAGGAGCATTTCCTTGGGCAATCCCCTGGGACCGGGAAAATAGAATGCCTTGCGGGCCAGCTCGGCAAAGGTGAGCCTGGCGTCCGGCTGAGAGCGGACCGAGATAATGCCTTTGTCCAGCACCACCTCCTCTGGCTGGCACTTCAGGAAGTGCGCGGCGCATCTGACCACCTTGCCCCGCAAAAGCTTGGCCGCTTTGGCCACAGCACTGGCAGGATAGACCGCTCCCCGGCTGGACAAAGGTCCCTGCCCGATCCAGTCTGAAGTCACCGGCTTGACTAAGATGTTCTCTGCCAGACATCCCAGGATGGAGGATACAATCTTGGCATGGCTCTTTTCCGCTCCCTGCCCGATCTCGGTTCGATCCGAATTAACCTCAATGGTCCCATCTGCGGTCATCTGGACCCGGGCCTGGGTAATGCCGCCCATCTGACAATTGGGCACCGCCACCCCGGCCGGTTCAATGGAGGTGACCACCCCCAGACCGATATGCGTATTGCTCTTGCGCCCGGTCTCCTGTTTCTGACGCCATGACCCGATGTCTGTGAGATCCAGGGCGGTTTGCAGGGTGGCCGGATAGTCGCCACTGTCCATGGTATAGTTGTTGATCTGGGCGTAGGGAAAGTCCTCTGGAGGAATGAAGTTCTTGAACCTGATCTCTTCCGGAGTCATATCCAGGCGCCGGGCCACCTGATTGACCACATGCTCCACAAACTTAATCCCCTTATCCTTGCCGTATCCCCGATAGGCGCAATAAAAGGATTTGTTGCTCACCGCCCCAATGCCCTCTATGTGCATCCCGGACCAGGTGTACATGTTGGCCACTGCCGAACATGCGGGGAAGAGACTCAAGGCGGCAATCCCCTTTTGAGTGCTCTCCACTCCCAGATCCTGGACTATGGTCGCCTTCATTCCCAATAATCGGCCGTCTCTGGTAAAAGCTACCTTTCCGGTCCAGGACACGTCCCGCTGGTGTGGGCCGGTGACCACCCACTCCCGCATGCATTCCATGTACTTGACTGGACGTCCCAGGAGCTTGGAGGCCAGGGCGACCACATTCTCCTTATAGGTATGGATCTTGAGCCCGAATGCTCCACCGATATCCGTGGAATGGGTTTTGATTTTTACTTCCGGTAATCCTAAAGTCTCGGCCAGGTTATGTCGCTGCAAATAAGGGGTCTGGAAAGTGCCCCATATATCAAGACTTTCGGTATTCGGATCATAATCGGCCACAAACCCCCGGGGCTCAATAGGCAGACCGGTAACCCGGCTTTCAGAGTAGGTCACATCCATGATTTCATCGGCCTGGGCAAAGGCCTGGTCCACGTCCCCAAAATCAAAGACCAGATGCACCTGTTTGTTGTCTCCCCATTCTTCATACAAAAGGGGTGCGTCCGGCTGCAAAGCTTCTTTTGCATCGTGGACGTTGGGCAGGGGATCGTAGCTGACCTCGATGAGTTCAGCAGCCCGCTGGGCGGTATATTCGTCCTCGGCCACAACAGCAGCCACCGGCTCTCCGTACCAATAAACCTTGTCCACAGCCAGGGCATAAACTTTGGCCAGTTTCCAGGTCCACCCCGGATTCTGGAAGTTGGCCTGGACCGGTAAGGGGTTGGTATGCTCCCTGACCTCTTTTCCGGTGATCACAGTGAGCACCCCGGGCAGGGCCAGAGCTTGTGCAGTATTGATGCCCGTGATTCGGGCATGGGCTTTTGAACTGCCCACAAAAGCCATATGGGCCAGGTTGGGAAAAGAAAGGTCGTCGATAAATCTGCCTTTCCCGGAAATAATTCGCTGGTCTCGTGATTGCATGATGCAATTCTCCTCATGTTACCTGTTCTGCTCCTCGTACAGTCTCTTGGCACACATGGGGCCGCACCACAGAGTGGGGAGCATGATGAAGGCTACCGGCACTGCGGTGATGACAATGAAGCTCTGCAAGGCCCCTATCCCCCCGGAACCCATATAAATAAGGATGGCGGCCACAGCGCCCATGGTGACGGCCCAAAAAACGCGCATGCTGGACGGGGGATCATCACTTCCGGTGACACAGATAGAGATGGACAACGACATAGAGTCGCCGGTGGTAGCCAAAAAGATGAAGATGAGAATTAAAAAGATCGGAACCAGGATCTGGTCCATGGGCAATTGCCCGACAATAGCCAGCAAAGCAGCCGGCAATCCGGAGGTGTTTAAGGGTTCGGAGATCACTCCGGGGTTGTTCATCTCAAAGAATATCCCCGATCCGCCCAGAATGGTGAACCAGAAGTGGGTGGCCAAAGGAGCGACCACGCCAACAGCGATCATCATCTCCCGAATGGTCCGGCCCCGGGAAATCCGGGCCACCAGAACGGACATGAGCGGGCCGTAGCCGATAAACCAGCCCCAGAAAAAGATGGTCCACCAGCCCAGCCAGCCCTCATCGGCCCGGAAAAGGCTTAAAGTTGTAAAATCCTTGACATAGGTGCCCATGGCCTGGGTGAAGGTGTCGATTATAAACCCGCCCGGGCCGATGAACAGGATAAGGGCCACCAGGGCCACGGCCAGCAGGACATTGACCCGGCTTAAAAACTGGATGCCCCGGTGCAGACCGGTGACAGCGGATATGGTGTACACAATGACCAGGGCGATAATGATGGTCAGCTGGGTGGTATACACGTCCGGGATGGCAAAGAGCTCCTGCAGGGCAAAGCTGATCTGCAGGCCCAGAAAACCGATGGGCCCGATGGTCCCGGCGGCCACGGCCAGAATGCAGCAGGCCTCCACCACTTTGCCCAGATTGTTGGTCATGATCTTGTCACCAAAGACCGGGTAGAGAAGGGCCCTGGCCTGCAGAGGCACGCCGCGATGATAATGGGCGTACATCAGAACCACGGCTCCCAGGGTGCCCAGTATAGCCCAGGCCAGAAACCCCCAGTGCAGAAAGCTTTGCTCCATGGCCGGAACCACGGCCGCTTCGGTAGCCGATTCAACTCCCTGGAAGACCGGCGGAGTGGTTAAGAAATGGTACATGGGCTCGGCAGCGGACCAGAAGACGCCCCCTCCGGCCAGCAAGGTGCACATGATAATGGATACCCAGCGGAAGGTGCTCATTTCCGGCTTGTCCAGGTAGCCCAGCCGGATATTTCCATACTTGCTTGCGGCCAGCCCCATGGCAATAAGGAAATTTAAAAGCATCAGCCACTGCCAGAATGCTCCGAAATAATTGCAGGACAGTCCGAAGAGTTTGTTCACAAGCTCGGAAACAAAAGTCACGTTGATCAGGGAGGCGATGACAAACAAGAGAAGTACACCTCCGCTGAGGAGAAAAACCAGCCATTCCATATTCTTCAGCTTATAGGCCTGGCTGGACTTGGTCTGTTGGGAACTGCTCTGAGGGGCATCGTTGCTGTTGCTCATTAGCGATGACTCCTGGGTTGCGGTGTCTGGTGATCTCATTGTAAGTTTCTTTCACGATCAGACAGGGTCTCTGTAGTCAGAGAAGGCGCTGAATCCGAGCTCCTTTCTTACGACTTTCCTTCCACTGCCTGGGTTACAACAGCGTCAATCCGGGCTTCGATCTCGGGACTGAGCAGAGCTTCGTGATCGGCTTGAAGGATTTCCAGCATTCGAGCTCGAGCCACGGCCCGGATGTCCTTGCATCCATCCTGCTCCCAGGAATCGTAGCTGCGGTGCTCCATAATCCGGGGCATCCACAGCTCGTCCTGAAAGAGATCAAAGGTATGTTCATGGATCAGAAAATTGCCTCCCGGACCCACTTCCTTGATTACCTCCAGGGCCGTGCTTTCCTCGGTTACCTCCACTGGCCGGCTCAATCGCTTCAATGCCCCCATGCATTCATTGCAAAAAACCACATCAGCAAAATCGACCAGCAAATCCGAATCCAGCTGCATGGCATCAATAATGTCCGCATTCAAAGCAGTCACTGTGCCCACCATGCCGGTCTCAAAGCCGGCTTGGGCGTCGATGCACTTTGAATCTCTGAGCATGCCCGGCATGCGCACCGGAAGATTCAGCCAATGCCCGATCTGAGCCATACATCCCTTTAAAATAGCAAATTCCGGACTGGCCATGTGCACATTGCCGGTCTTCATGTCCATGCCTCGTGCAAAGCTGGTGTAGACCACCGGAGCGCCGGGATTGACCACCTGAGCGGTTGTGATGCAGGCCAGGATTTCAGCATGAGTCTGGGCGCAGGTCCCGGCAATGGTTATGGGCGAAGACGTGCCCAGGATAGGCCCGGAACTGATTATGCTGGGAATGCCGTGTCTGCCCATCTCCAGCATTGCCTCCAGAGATTCCCGGTCAATGGACAGAGGAGGCAGAGTCAATACCCACCCGGAAATGAAGGGGCGTTGAGCAAAGGTCTCCCTGCTTCCGCAGGCCAAAGCGGCCATTTCCACCGCATCCCGTACGCACTGCGTTCCATACATGCCCCCGGTGACGTGTTTGGTGGTATTTTTCAGGCAGGTGGCCCAAGTGTACCAGTCATTGAAATCTCCGGGCACTTCCTGGGGAGTGATGAGTCCGCCATTGACTGCAATATGTTCACATTGATCAGCCAATCGAACGAGCTGGGCCAGATCCTGATCTGTGGCTGAACGACGTTGATCGGTAAACGGATCAAGGACGCTGGTGGCCATGGTCATACAAGAGATTGCCGGCTGGCGGCTGGTAAAAGTCACGTCCCATTTCGGATCCCGGGCGAAAAGGGTCACGTCGGGCCGCTTGGGGACCTGGTCCAACGCCTGACGCACGAGATTGGCCGGAAAGAGGACCCGGTCCTGGTCTGTCACTTCCGCTCCGGCTTGCTGCAGCTTTTCCAGAGCTTCCGGAGCTGGAAGGCGCATGCCCACCTCAGCCAGAATGGTCAGGGCGCTTTGATGGAGATTTGCGATGTCCTCTGGAGAGAGGAACTGGAGGATTGGCTGCATACAAATGTTCCCCCTGGGTATGAGGTTATATGAATGGTTTCAGGTGTCAGGTAAATCAGACCGCATCCACCACTTTCAATGAGGCCTCCGCGATCTTGGCCGGAAAACGAATATCGATGGCCGCCTTCAGCATTTCCATATTCAGGACCTGCTCCTTCCTGGCCAGGGCGGCCAGGGAAGCCAGGGCGTGATCCGCCTTCTTAACTCCTTTGGCTTTTAAATCCAGGTCGATAACCTGGGCCCGGGTGGCCGGCAGTTCAAGTTCCGGAACAGCCCGCAGGACAACACACGTCTCCGGCAGGGAAGCAAAGAGGTGTTTTCGTCTCTGGATTCCTTCCTCGGCCAGGACAATGACCACTGAGGGCTTTGAGAGACCCGTATAGTCTATGGGCTCAGGGGAAAGGATGACCTCGCTCACCGAGTGCCCGGTGAGTACGGTAATAGGGTAGTCGTTCTTCAGACTGGTCTGCATCCCGGCACTCATTCCGGCCAGTCCCAGGAGTTCGCCGGCCGTAACCACCCGCTGCCCGGCCGCCCCCAGGATCAGTACCCCCTGCTCTGTGTCCTGGGGCGGGGTGCAGACGGTCGGAACTGCAGACGGCAGTTCCGGCTTGGGCATTTGAGAGGTGACCTCTTGTACTGCCTGGGTATATTCCATGCGCTCATTGCCCGGGATAACTCCACTCCTGGCTGGCAGGCGACCCAGACCCTCCTCGATTATTTTGGGCGAGATCTTGTTTCGCTTCATGTACCTGCCCGGGCAGCCGCCCCAGATGTCAAGAGCGCTGAAACCGGCATACTCCATGGCCCCTGCTATGGCCTGAGCGAGATCTTTGGCATAGGCCGAAGTCCGGACCAGATAAGGGGCCCCGGCAGACTCCAGGACCTGGCAGGCATCCATGGGCCGTTCCACCTGGTTCAAGAAACCAGAGCCCACGATGCTCTCCGGAGGGGTGGTGGCTGAAAACTGACCTCCGGTCATCCCGAAATTGAAGTTGTTTAAAATGATAAGAGTCAAGTCCAGATTGCGGCGGCATGCAGCCAGGAGATGGGCGCCACCGATGCCCAGACCACCATCGCCCATGGTCACCACCACGTGCAGGTCAGGACGGGCCATCTTCAGGCCCGTGGCATAGGTCAAGGCCCTGCCGTGCAGGCCGTGGAGGGCATGGGTATGAAAAAAGGTATCAAACAGCCCGGAACAGCCGATATCGCTGACCAGGGCGATCTGGGTACCGGACAGCCCCTGATCCTGGAAAGCCTGATCCAGGGCCTTGACGACAAACTCATGCGAGCATCCAGGGCAAAACACAGGCGGCCGGCTTGTATTCAGCAAACTAGGCATGGACCACCTCCATGATCTGCTCCGGACTGAGCAGGTTGCCGTTCATCTGTCCCAGACAGTCAATCTTCTTGTCCGGCAGGAGACGTTGTATCTCCCGGTTATATTGACCCAGGTTCATTTCCGGGACGATAATCCTGGAGGCACCCTGGCAGGCTTGAACAATCTCCTTCTCCAGCACCGGCCACAGGGTCTTGAGGATCAATACAGCCATTGAGCCCCCTTCCCGGGTCACTTGCTTGTATGCGGCCAGAGCGGTCCTGGCAGTAATTCCATAGGCGATGATTACCATATCCGCATCCCGGGGGCCGACGTACTCATAAAAGGCCATATCCTGGGCATGGGCCTCGATCTTGTGCGTAAGCCGATCCTGCATGGCCTGAATCCTGTCCGGATCAGTGGTGATATACCCGTCTTCGCCATGGGTGGACGAGGTCTGGCGGACCGGGACACGGGGATGTCCCAAAGGTAAAAAGCCGGGCACATCGGAATCCTCCGCAGGAGCAAAGGGCAAGAAACCTTCTTCCCGGGCCGGGGTCCGATCCTGGACCGGGGGCCAGGCAATGGAATCCAGATCCACGCTCTCCTTGGTCAAAGCAATCTCCTTGTTCGAAGCCACAAAGACCGGGCAGCGGAAGTGCTCAGCCAGGTTGAAGGCCTGCATGGTCAGGACAAATGCATCCCGGACATCGGTTGGGCACAGGACAATGACCGGCAGCCCTCCAGAGCTGTTCCAGCGCATGAACTGCACATCCCCGTCAGCACCCTTGGTGGCCGAACCGGTGGACGGACCAAGGCGCTGGACATTGATGATCACCAAAGGAATCTCTGAACCCACGGCAAACGAGAGTTGCTCAGAATACAGGCTGATCCCTGGACCTGAAGTTGCGGTCATGGTCTTCATTCCGGCCATGCTGGCCCCGATACAGGCCCCGATGGACGCAATCTCGTCCTCGGCCTGCAAGACCTGACCCCCGACAGGGGGCAGGATATCCAAAACAGCATTGAGCACCCCGGTGGCCGGAGTAATGGGATAGCCGGCAAAGTAGCGGCATCCTGAATAGTACGCGCCCCAGGCTGCGGCCTCATTGCCGTCCATGAACCGCAGTTTCCGGGTTGACGTGATTGTGGACATGGTAACTCTTCACTCCTTGATCTATTGGTGAACAAAAATATCGACAGCCCCGGGAACCGGACAGACTGAGAAGCATCCCCCGCATCCGATGCAGTCCTCCTGCCGGACCCAGGTGGCTTGATCTCCGGGCTGCATGGCATCCTGAAAACAGACTTTGAGACACCGACCACAATTGGTGCACAGGTCCGGATTCACCCTGGCCTTTTCATAAGGCATTTCCGAGTACTGCAGGGCGGCATCCGAGGCGATGCCCAGCATGTCATAGATGGTGGCATAGCCTTTCTCATCCATGTATTTTTCCAGGCCGTTGACCTGCTTGCCCATCCAGTCGTAGCCATAGGCCATGACCGCAGCGCACATCTCCACGATATGGGCCCCGCTCATGATGAACTGAACAATATCCCGCCAGTCGTACGCCCCGTTGGTCCCGGCAATGTAGAGCTCGTCCTTGAAGGCCTGGCGGACCTCGTTGATCCAGCGCAGGGTCAAAGGCTTGATCCATGGCCCACCGATCCCGGCCTGGCCGTAGATAAAAGGCTTGCCGGTCTCTATGTCCGGAACAAAACCGATAAACCGGTTGGTCAAGGTGACAGCTGACGCCCCGGCCTTTTTCAGCTCGCCAGAAAAGGCCACCAGATCGGTGACCTGGGGAGTCACTTTGATCATGACCGGAATAGATACGGCCTCAGCCACCCGCTGAGTGATGCCGCAGGCATAATCGAAATCCTGGCCCACGTTCATTCCAGTACGTACCCCGGGCATGAGCTTGGGATGGGGACAGCCAAAATTGAGCTCCAGAAGCGGTACCCCGGCATCCTCCATCTGCCGGCTCATGTCCACCCAGCCCTGCTCTTCGATGGAACCCACGCTGCCGATGACCGTGGCCTGATGCTCCTTCGCATAGCGCACTGTCTCCTTCATCTCCTTGATGAATTCCTCAGGGGTTTCCAGAGCCAGGCCGCTTCTGCTGTACAGGCTGAACATGCGCGGCACCCGGCCCTGGCAGACCTCGTGCTTTTCATTCAAGAAGCGCCACTTGGCCTTGCTGGTCAATTCACGCATGGCATCTGAATCGGTCATGGTCTTGGCAATGACCCCGCCAGCCCCGGCATCGATACACCGCTTCATGTTTTTGGCGTTCAATGTCGGCTCGGCCGACGCCGCCACCAGGGGATTTTTAATCTTCACCCCGCAAAATTCGATTTCTGTATTAGCCATCATAACCTCCATATTAAGTGTTCAGTGTACCGAACACTGAAAACGGTCCTACAGCCACTCCGTCCGACCGGCCAGGCCGGGAAAGCGCTCCCGGGCCTGATGAATTTTGTCCACATCCACCTGGGTACGCAGAATGACTTCGTCATCCCCCCCTCCGGCCATGACCGTGCCCCAGGCATCGACGATCATGCTGTGCCCGACCAGGGTCGTTCCCCGGTTTGGCCCCACTGAATTGGCTGAAATCAAGGCACACTGATTCTCGATGGCTCGAGCCCGGTTGAATATCTGCCAGTGCTCCAGACGGGGATAGGGCCAGGCCGAGCAGACCAGAAAGATCTCCGCTCCCTGCTCAACCATTCGCCGGAAGAGTTCCGGAAAACGCAGGTCAAAGCAGGTGGCCAGGCCAAAGGTGCCCAGGGGAGTGGGGACCACCCTTATTTGATCTCCAGGAGTCAACAGCTGTTTTTCCCGGGAATTAAAGGCAAAGAGATGGACCTTGCGATAGGAACCCAGGATCTCCCCCTGGGGAGAGAGGAGATAACTGGCGTTGTAATAGGCATTGCCCTCTTGCAGGACAAAGCTCCCAGTGTGCACATGAGCCTTCATTTCCCGGGCCATGGACTGCATGGTGGTCAGGGTCGGCCCATCCTCTTTCTCAGCCTGGGGGTAGTAGTGATCAAAACTCATGAAGCCGATGTTCCATAGCTCCGGAAGCACAATCAGGTCCGCGCCCCGGCATTGGCGAATGCGCTCCACAGCCTGGTCAATGGCTCCGGTCTTATTGTCTTCCACCACACCCATTTGAATAGAGGCCACTTCCATACCCTGATCTCCTTATATGCTTCTTCCTTTGGAATCTCTTTACCTTGGTCTATTTCCGACCTCGGTCTATTTCCGACCTCTGCCAGCTCATATGAACTTGTTTTACCTATAGAGATCCTTCGCTCGCAGACTGACTCAGATCCTGTTCTGAGTCTTCGAAGAGCTTGTCCTGAGTCTTCGAAGGAGCTGACAGGACAAGACTATAGCTGTGTTTTGTCATTCTGAACGAGTCTTCGAGTGAAGAATCTCTTTGATCAAACTGCTCGTCTGTAGCCTGTGGCAGGGCTGACCTCCGACTTCCGACCTCCGTCCTCCGTCCTCCGTCCTCCGACCTCCGTCCTCCGACCTCCGTCCTCCGTCCTCCGACCTCCGTCCTCCGTCCTCCGACCTCTGTCCTCTGTCTTCTGTCCTCTGTCTTCTGTCCTCTGACCTCTGTCCTCTGTCTTCTGTCCTCTGACCTCTGATCTCCGATCTCCGACCTCCGTCCTCTGACCTCTATTCCCCCTCCAACTCCATATACGCCAGGGGCTCTATGTCATAGGCCAGTTCCAGACTGCGGCCCAGTCTGGGATCTGTGAGCTGGGCCTGAAAACGCTGGCCAAACACGAATCCATCCGTCTTCATACCAACTGTTCCGGAATAGATAATGGTCTTATCCAAGGGTCCGGGGATCTTGCTGCGCACAAAATCCATGAGCTGGACCGGAGAAAGAATGAGCTCCAGTTTGCCTTCCTGGTATTCGATTGTATGTCCGTCCTTGACCACCTGACTTTTCAAGACCAGTTCGTCCCAGTGCTCCTGGACCTCATCCAGTGTCCACACAGTGGAGGTAATCAGGTTGGGACAGATCTGCTTGGACCTGGGGATGTCAACTTCTTCCAGATGCCTGTCGGTGTGATCGCTGCCCAGGGCCACGTAAATGTTCTGCTCGTTCTCAATGAGCAAAACATACTCAACTTCCCCGGAAGTCTCGGTTCCGTAAGCTTCAATACTTGCATCCTTCATTAATGTGCGACAGAGCACGGGGTACAAGGTAGGAGTAGATGCAGGCGCCGGGATACCCTTGGCCGCAAGCTCCTGAACGTGTTTCTGGACCTCTTCCTGGTTGCGGCCCACGTATCCGGCATTGACCATCCGCGTGTACTCAAACTGCAGCGGGATGGTCTTTTCTTTTTCCTGAAGTGTGAATTGGACGATCAAAATTCCCTCCCGGGTTTTACGAAGTTCATCCTGTTTCTTGGCGCCCCGGCTACTTTTTGTGGTACCTGATCTCAAAGGTCACACAACCATACGGGATCTCATAGGGGCCATGGGTCATTCCCGGCGGACGGCAGGCATAAAACCCGGGCAGATAGGTTTCTTTTTTCACCTTGTCGTACAAGGTGCCCTCAATGATCCAGACTTCTTCCCAGAAGTCGTGGACCAGGGTTTCCCTGGTCTCGATGCCCGGAGGGAACTTCAAGAGCCGGGTATAATCCCCGGTATCCGGGTCATGGCTTAATATCTTTTCCTTGATCCCCAGGGTGTCGCCTTCCACGGGCCGCCATTCATACGAGGTGTCACAATCAATGAATTCGATTTCCGGCTTGGGCATGATGTTCCTCCCTTTTTGTTATTTAATATGCTGAATGTGATATATCAGTACGCAGAGTCTAAGAATCTGAGTTCCAGCTCTTGCGAGCGCTGTGCGGATATTTTTGGTACCTTAATTTATGGTTGAAAAATTGATTTATACATCAAGACCTCACTCCTCTTTGCTGTCAGCATCCCCATATGGAAAGAGCATGAATTCAGCTTTTTCCCTGGACATTTCCAGATGGAAGTCCATTTTTTTCCGCGCTCCTTCCGGATTGTGCGTGGACAGAGCGTCAAGTACAGCCTGATGCTCGGTGACCACCTCCTGCAGCCGGCCTTGTGCGGACAAGGCATGGGCGCCCATGAATTGAATCAGGTCCCGAATGGTCTCCAGGTTGGCCACCAGCCGCCGGTTATGGGTCAACTCACTGAGCAGGGTGTGAAAATCCCGGTCATGACTTAAAAACCCCATGAAATCGTTGCCTTCTGCACAGGAACGCTGTTCATTGAGGACCGATTCAATACCTTGCAGCTGATCGCGGGTGATTGTGCGGGCCACCTTTTCTATGGCCATGAGCTCCAGTGCTTTTCGCAGCTCAAATATTTCGTTTAAGTCCTGAAGATCAAACTGGGTGACCTGAATCCCTTTGCGGGGCAGAAAGGTGACCAGGCCTTTGGCTGAGAGTTCAAGCAAGGCCTCGCGGACCGGCGTCCTGGAGATATTCAGCATCTGGGCCAGATCTTTTTCCTTATATATCTCTCCCGGCCTCAGGTCACCGGTCAGCAAAGCCCGGTGCAGGGCCTTATAGGCGATTTGCTTCAAGGACTCAGGTTGATCTACAGGCTGTAAGCCCTTTGGGCCATCGCCCTCACCTGTTCTGGTTGTGGTATTCGGCATGGTTTCCGGGTTCACAAATGCTCCTTTGTCATCTTGGTATGTGATATATCACATACTCAGGCAGGCTTGTCAATCCTTTTCTGGTTGACAAGTCGATTTTTTGTATATGATATATCACATATTGCAATTCAGCACAGCGCATCAGGGAGGCATGCATGTACCAGAAAGTTGACGTGCACAAAGCGGTGGGCATGGTCCTTGGACACGATATCACCCGAATCGTACCCAAGGAATTTAAAGGGCCGGCCTTGAAAAAGGGACATGTGATTCAAGAGTCAGATATCCCCCTCTTGTTGTCCATGGGCAAACGGCAGGTCTATGTTTTGAATCTGGGCCGGGATTTCATTCACGAAGATGAGGCCGCACAGCGCATTGCTGCGGCTGCAGCCGGGGCGAACCTGAGCCAGAGCCTGCCCAGCGAGGGCAAAGTCAACCTCACAGCACAAGACCAGGGCCTGCTCAAGGTCAACACCCGGCTCCTGGATGGAATAAACGAAATTCAAGATGTGATGTTTGCCACTATTCACAGCAATCAGGTGGTTGCCAAGGGGCAATCTGTGGCCGGGACCCGTGTCATCCCTTTGGTGGTCCAAAATTCGTGTATACAGGAGGTTGAGGATCTCTGCGCCGGGCAATCCGTAGTGGAGGTCAAGCCCTTGCGCTCAGCTCAAGTGGGACTGGTGGTCACTGGGAGTGAAGTCTATAATGGTTTGATTGAAGACGGCTTTTCTCCAGTGGTCCGCCGCAAGTTTGAAGAGCTGGGAAGCTCCATCAGTGCTCAAATCATGGTCTCTGATGAGCTGAACATGACAGTTGAGGCAATTTTTCGGCTCATTGAGCAAGGAGCCGACTTTATAGCTGTGACCGGGGGCATGTCTGTGGATCCAGACGATCAGACTCCGGCTGCGATCAGGGCCGCCGGAGCTGAGATAGTGACCTATGGGGCTCCGGTTCTGCCCGGGGCCATGTTCATGCTCGCCTGGCTCAAAGGAGTGCCCATCGTTGGCCTGCCCGGATGCGTCATGTACTACCAGGCCAGCATCTTCGATCTTGTTGTTCCCCGTCTTTTGGCCGGGGAACAGGTGACCCGCAAAGATATTATATCCTTGGGGCACGGCGGCATGTGCCTGAGCTGCTCAAACTGCCGCTATCCCCGATGCGCTTTCGGCAAAGGGGCGTAGCTTTGAACATCCACGCCCTGATCCTGGCAGCCGGATTCTCCCGGCGTATGGGCCGGTTCAAGCCCTTGCTTGTTTTGAACGGAAAAACCGTCCTGGCCAGATGCGTGGAAAGCTTCCGGCAGGCCGGGATCACTGATATTGCCGTTGTCACCGGCCACCGGCACCAGGAAGTGGCCGAGGCCTGCGCCCAACTGGGAGTGATTTGGATATACAACCCGGATCATGCTCAAGGTATGTTCTCTTCCCTTCTTGCTGGGTTACAGGCCCTGTCGGATCAGGCCCATGCATTTTTCCTCCTGCCGGTGGACATCGCCCTGGTTCGGTCCTGGACTGTTCGGCAGACCGCTCTTCATTTTGAAGAGCATAAGCCCTTGGTGGCCTATCCATCCTTTCTAGACCAGCGGGGGCATCCCCCCCTGCTCTCCACTCAGCTCATTGAGGCAATCAGGGAATACAGTGGACATGGCGGTCTGCGCCGGCTTTTGCAGGGATTTGAGGATCAGGCTTTGGATGCCACTACCTTTGACCGCAATGCTCTTCTGGACATGGATCATCCTGAAGACCTTGTCCGGGCGGAGCAAAGAGCTGCCAACCTGGACCGGCTGGACAGGGAGGAAGCCTGGGCCTTGATCCAGGACGTCCATCCCATTTCAGAAGCCGGTCTGGCCCACGGCCTGGCTGTGGCCCGCACAGCTGAAGCCCTGGCTGTGGCCCTCAACCGGTCCGGATGCAATGTGGATGTGGAACTGGCCTATGTCTGCGGCCTTGTCCACGACCTGGCCAAAGGACAGCCCAGACACGAAGAAGCCGGAGGCAAGATGTTGTCAGACATGGGGCTTGATCAAATGGCCCCCATTGTGGCCGCCCATAGGGACCTGAGCCTGGCAAAAAATCAACCCCTCACGGCCAAGGAGGTCGTCTACCTGGCCGACAAGCTGACCAGAGGGTCCCAGCGGGTCAGTGTGCGAGAACGTTTTCAGGACAAGCTGGACCAATTCAGCCATGACCATCGGGCTGTGGCCGCTATTTCCAGGAGACTGAATAATGCTCTGGCAGTTCAGGCCAGGATGGAGACTATCCTGGCCTGTTCAGTGCTCGATGTCGTTCCGGACCTGTGATCAAACTGAGATTTTTACAGGTGACAAATAACGGGCCCGCGGAAGGCAGGCGTTATTTCCACTCCTTCCACACCTTCCCAACCAGGTCTGGTCCGGGTTTTAAAGTCGCTTTGCCCGGTTCCCATTCGGCCGGGCAGGCCTCTGTGCCTCCACTCTGGCGCACGTGCTGAAAGGCCTTGATCTGGCGCAGGGTCTCGTTGATGTTCCGGCCTACAGGCGGAGCCAAAACTTCCATGGCCTGGATGACCCCATCCGGATCGATGAGAAATCTGCCCCGGATGTCCACGCCGGCTTCTTGATCATAGACCCCGTAGACCTTACCCAGGTTGCCGCCGCCGTCGGACACCATGGGAAACGGAATGCCGCCCTGGACCATGTGGGCCAGCTCATTTTCATCCCACATCTTGTGTACAAATGCGCTGTCCACGCTCACGGACATGACCTCGACCCCAAGCCTTTGCAGCTCGTCGTATTTACCAGCGACCGCTGATATTTCAGTTGGTCAGACAAAGGTAAAGTCCCCGGGATAAAAACAGAGCATAACCCATTTCCCCAGGTAATCAGAGAGTTTCACATTGATGAATTTACCCTGCTGATAGGCAGGGGCTTCAAAATCCGGCGCTTTTGCGCCCACTTTAGCCTGGACCATTGGTTCCCCCTTTTGAGCTTGTTGAGGTTGCCACTCTTCTTGGGCACCAGCTTCTCCAACCACCCGACCAGAAGGCTTGGCACATCCGACTCCATCTCCACTCATTGTGACCTCCTTTTAAAGGTTATTTCAGATAACAGACCATTGCATACCTGAGGGTCTTGACTGGCTCAAAGTCTCATACCAAAAATGATAATGTTTATCAATACTGTTCTTATTTCCTTTCCCCTTTTCTTTCACTCTCTTTGTTCCCCAATCCCTCAATCACTCAGTCACTCTTCCATTCACCCTCTGCCTCTGCCTCCGCCACCTTGTCCCCGGCCTCCTTGTGCAGGGCCTTTGCCTTTTCCGCCTCCGCCCATGCCTTGTCCTCCTTGACCAGGTCCTCGGCCTCTGGCTCCTCCGCCCATACCCCGTCCGCCCTGGTCCGGGCCCCGGCCACGTCCACCGCCTCCCCGGCCCATGCCCTGGCCGGATCCAGGCTGACCGCCTCCAGACAAGGAAATGGGCTGGAGTTCGTTTCGTTCCCAGGCCTGGATTGCCTCTTGCACCGTTTTGGCAGAAGTGGCAAAGAGTTGAACTTGAGCGTGGCTCAAGGCCTCCAGGGCCTTGGGCCCGATCTGACCGGAGATGATCACATCGGCCCCGGCCCCGGTAACCAATTGCGCGGTTTGAATGCCCGCCCCCTGGGAGAGATTTTGGTTCTGGGAATTGTCAAGATACGTGCTCGTCTGAGTGTCCGAATCATAAACAACAAAACCCGGGCAGCGACCGAAGCTGGGATCAACCTGATCTTGCAGGGTTGGCCCTTTGGCACTCACAGCGATCTTCATGGGAAACCTCCAGGAGATTGAAAGATAATACAAACATGTGGGAACACATCTTAATATAAACACTCTGCAACTCAATGAAAAGACCTGGAGGATTATGAACTTCAAATGAAGTATCAATTTTTTTTACAATATATATACCAATTTGGAAGGTTTTTTACCACTTTTTCTCGACTGAACGCGCAACGAAAAGGGAGGACATGAATGCTCAACCATGTAGTTATCCCTTTAAGTCTTAGAGAATCGGATCAAAAGATAGCTTCAATGGGCCGCCTGTTGAGATATTTTGGAACCAAATATGTTTCCCTGGTCCATGTCCGGAACAATATTAAAAAAAAGAAAAAAGAAGAGCGTCTGACAGACGCTATTCGAACTTATGCCTTGAAACTCAGGGAAATGGGCTTTGAGGTGGACATGTACTTTAAACAGGGCCATGTGGCCTCGGAGATCCTGACCATAGCCGCAGAATTGGAAGCTGACTTTATTAGCATCCTCTGGGAGAGGAAGTGGATCCTGCAAAAGGCCCTGCTTGGAAATGTGGAGGCCGATGTCGTACGCATGGCCGATCTTCCTGTCTTTGTCTACAAGCACTCCATTTTTTTGGCCAAAGAGCAAAAGATGAGTCAGGCCATGTACGCCACGAACTTTCAGATTACTGACAGCCATGTCATGCCATATCTGACCAATCCTGACTTTGCCACCCAGAACCTTTTTATTCTGCATGTCGGGGAACGGGCCCCGGATCCTAAGGCTGAGGCCGAGCGGCGTAAACAGGTCCAGGACAACCTCAAACGATTAAAAGACGAATGCGAACACGCCTTTTATGAGATTAAAACCCTGGATGTGGTTGGTCATCCCGGCTCCAAAATCGTCCGCATGGCCCGCTGGCAGGGGGTGGATTTGCTGATTATCGGCAAATGCGACACCCAGAGCACCTTTGAGCAGATCATGGGCTCCACAGCCCAGCTCATAGCCGAAAAGGCGAATTGTTCAATCTTTATCGTTCCAGGAGCGCAGAGGCGATGATAAAACAAATCTTCTCTTTGGGACACTGGAAAAAACAGACCGTATTCGGGATCTCCCTGGTTATTGTCCTCAGTCTGGTTGGATTCGGGGTCATAAGCCCCGCTCTGCTCGACGAGTATTCCAGTCTGGTTCATGAGAATATTATTGAGAGCTTTGGCTGGACCTACCTCATCGCCGCCCTGGTCTTCCTGATCTTTAATATCTGGCTGGCTCTGAGCAAGTATGGAAATATTCGGCTGGGCAAAGACAATGAAAAGCCGCAGTACTCCTATTTTGGCTGGTTCAGCATGCTCTTCGCGGCCGGGATGGGCATCGGGATGATTTTCTGGGGGGTGGCCGAGCCCATGAGCCACTATCTCAACCCCCCGGAATACCTGGCCGGACAATCGGATGGAGCGGCCAAGTTCGCCATGAAATACAGCTTCTTCCATTGGGGGGTTCATCCCTGGGCTGTATACATCACCATGAGTCTGGCCATTGCCTATTTTTGCTTTCGCCGCGGCATGCCTCCCTTAATTTCCAGCTGTTTCTACCCCTTGCTTGGAGAAAAAATTTATGGACTCTTTGGCTATTGCATCGATGTCCTGGCCGTATTTGCCACAGTATTTGGCATTGTGACCTCTCTGGGCCTGGGAGCGATGCAGATTACCACCGGCCTGGGAGAAGTCTTTCACTTCGCCCCCACCTTTCAGGCTCAGGTCGCGGTCATTGCCGTGGTCACCGTCTTGTTCATGATATCCAGCATGACCGGGCTGGACAAAGGCATCCAGATGTTGAGCAAGACGAACATCCTTTTGGCCATCACTCTTCTTGGATTCATGCTCCTGGTCGGGCCCACAGCCTATACCTTCAATGTGTTCACCAATACAATCGCCGACTATTTGTCCGGACTGTTTAATATGAGTCTGTCCACCAACCCCTTTCAGGGGTATGCCTGGACCCAGTCCTGGACCATATTCTACTGGGCCTGGTGGATCTCCTGGTCTCCATTTGTCGGTCTCTTTGTGGCCAGTATCTCCCGGGGCAGAACCATACGTGAATTTATTCTCGGGGCCCTGCTCGTACCCACCCTGCTTACTTTTATCTGGTTCAGCGTCTTTGGCGGGGCGGCTTTTTTTCTGGAACTGCGGGAAGGGGCAGAGATCGCCAAAGCTGTGTCCGAGGACGTGTCAGTGGGCATGTTCCGCCTGTATGCTCATTACCCGCTCAGCGGGGTTTTGACCATGATCACCGTTCTCTTGCTGGGCGTCTTTTTTGTCACCTCCGCCGACTCGGCAACTTTTGTTCTGTCCATGATGACCTCTCAGGGCAACCTCAATCCTACGGCAGCCAAAAAAATTATCTGGGGCCTGACCGTATCCACCACTGCAATCGTTCTTCTTTTTTCCGGCGGATTGGAAGCCCTGCAGAAAATGGCCATCGCCGCTGCCCTGCCCTTTTCCCTGATCATGCTCTTTTTATGCCGCAGCCTGGTCAAGGGCCTGCGTTATGAGTTTAAATATTTCAAAGCTCAGGAAGAGGAACAGCCGGGTCCGCAGTCAGACCCGCATGCCTTATGAATGGCCGGAGCCATAAGAAGAAGACGTTCCCAGGGAGGACCCTGGGAACGAAGAGAATGAGAAACAGCAACCAAAAGCCCTGCCTGCGGGCCTGACCTGCCTTGTCATTGCCGCTGTGTACAGGTAGCATCTGAGCTGCCAAACCTTTATGCCCTCACAAGGAGAACTACATGACCGTAGATTTTCAATTTCCAAAAGATTTTATGCGCTGCGTCGAGTTCCACGGGCATATTTGCCCGGGTCTGTCCATCGGCTATCGAGCGGCCAAGGCCGGCCTGGAGCATTTACACTCCAACCGGGCCGAAGACGAAGAACTCGTGGCTGTAGTGGAAACCGACGCCTGCGGGGTGGATGCCATCCAGGTGCTCACCGGCTGCACCTTTGGCAAGGGAAATTTTGTGTATAAGGATCATGGCAAGCAGGCCTTCACTCTGCTTGATCGGTCAAGCGGACAGGGAATCCGCTTCTGCATGCGCCGGGAGGGTTTCGCTCCCCAGGGCCGGCATCAGGAACTCTTAGGCCGGGTCATGCAGGGCCAGGCCACTGAAGAGGAGAGACAGGAATTTTTCGTCCTCCATCAGCAGGCCAGCAAGCAGGTCCTGGACATGCCCCTGGATGAACTCTTCTCTATCCAGACCGGAGAGTTCCAGCTCCCGGACAAGGCCAGGATTGATTCATCCCTGTGCTGCGAGATATGCGGAGAACCGACCATGCAGTCAAAACTGCTCCAGGCTCAGGGCCGGCTTCTCTGCCGGGAGTGCGTCCAGGAAAATGAGTGATTGGTTTACCGACCTGCGCATCAGGCACAAGCTGCTTTTGGTCTACTCCCTGCTCTTCTTCTTTGCCTTCAGCCTGGCCGGCGGACTGCTCTATGTGTTTGTCAAGAATCGTATTCAAGACGGCATCGAACAGGAACTCAAAACCAGTACCAAGACCCTTTTGCATATTGTAAGTAATTCCGCAGACGTATCCATAAAAAATCATCTGCGGGCCATAGCTGAGAAGAATCTGGATATTGCCGCCCATTTTTATTCCCAGTACAGGCAAGGTCATATCTCGGAACAGGAGGCCAAAGAACGGACCAAAGAGGTCTACCGGGCCCAACAGATCGGAAGTACCGGATATATTTATTGTCTGAACAGCCAGGGACATATTGTCAACCACAAGTATGCCGACCTCCTGGGTGCTGATCTCTCCGGCTTTGAATTCATCCAGCAACAGCTCAAAATGCGGGAAGGATACCTGGAATATGACTGGAAAAATCCAGGAGAGGACAAAACCAGGCCCAAAGCTCTGTACATGGCCAAGTTTGAACCTTGGGACTGGATAATTTCCGCTTCCTCCTATCGGGAAGAATTCAATGAATTGATCAGCGTTAAAGATCTTAAGGAGAGCATCCTCTCCTTAAGGCTTGGGCAAAGCGGACATTCCTTTGTCCTGGACAGTCAGGGGGAACTGATCATTCATCCAAATTATGCCGGAAAAAACATCTTTGAAATCATGCCTGATCAAAGCAGCCGTGCCCTGAGGCGCATGGTCCGGGACAAGAGCGGAACCATTATCTATCCCTGGCGAAATCCCGGAGAAGAAAGACTGCGCCGCAAGATGGTCATTTTCCAGTCCATCCCTGAGTTTGACTGGGTGGTGGCCTCCTCGCTGTATCTGGATGAATTTTATGCCCCCCTGACCACAGTGGGCCAGATAATAGCCGTTACCCTGGCCATAGTCCTCCTTTTAGTTATTCCCATCACCTGGTCCATCAGCGCCACCATCACCAACCCCATTCGGGAACTCATGCATAAGTTTTCCCAGGGAGCAAAAGGGGATGACTCTGTGCGCATGGATGTTCGTTCACAAGACGAGATCGGCATCCTGGGATCGTTTTTCAACACCTTTATGGAGCACCTGCAGGCCTCACGAAACAGCCTGAAAACAGAGATTGCCGAACGGAGAGAGGCTGAAGAGTCCATCCGCAAAAGCGAGACAAAATACAGGGAGTTGGTTGAGAATGCCAACAGCATTATCCTCCGTGTGGACATGGGCGGGCGGATAACTTTTTTTAATGAGTTTGCCCAGAATCTGTTCGGCTATACTCAGGATGAGGTCCTGGGCCGCAAGAGCCTTGGTCTTCTCATGCCCGAATTCGATTCAAGCGGACGAAAGATGCAGGATATACTCGATCAGGCTGCCCGCTGTCCGGAAAAATATCAGTACTATGAAACTGAAGCCCTGCGCCGCAATGGGGAGCGCCTCCAGGTGGCCTGGACCAACAAAGGGGTCCGTGATGCAAAGGGCCGCATTGTTGAATACCTGTGTGTTGGCCATGATATTACCGCCTCCCGGGAGGCTGAGCAGCAAATGGCCAGCATGCGTCAATTCTTACAGCATATAGTCGATTCCATGCCTTCGGCCCTTATCAGCGTGGACCTTGACCAGCGTATCACCCAGTGGAACCAGGAAGCCGCCCGCCTGACCGGCATCGAGCCCGAGCAGGCCCTGGACTCTCCCCTCTCTCAAATAATTCCCCAACTCAACGCTTATATGGACATGGTCCGGGCTGCGGTAGAACAAGACAAAACCACGACAAGGGAGAAAATCCCTTTCAAATTTCTTAATGAATCCCAGTTCATGGACCTTATGGTCTATCCGGTTATCCTGGAGGATTTTCAAGGTGCTGTTATCCGCCTGGATGACGTCACCTCGAGGGTCCGCATGGAGGAAGTTATGGTCCAAACCGAAAAAATGATGTCTGTCGGCGGTCTGGCTGCCGGCATGGCCCATGAGATCAACAACCCTTTGGGCGGTATCCTGCAAAATTCTCAAAACATCATCCGCCGTCTCTCCCCCGACCTGCCCGGCAATGTTCAAGCCGCCCGGTCCCTGGGCCTTGATCTGAACGCTGTTGCCGAATACCTGGAAAAGAGGCGGATAGTGCATTTTGTGCGCCGGATTCAGGAATCAGGAGAGCGGGCAGCCAAGATCGTGGATAACATGCTTACCTTCAGCCGCAACAGCGAAAGAAAAAAAGAAATGGTCAATCTCAAGGATGTCATCAATCGGACCATTGAATTGGCCGCTCACGAGTATGACTTGAAAAAAAGATATGACTTTCGCAATATACAGATTGCACGGTATTTTGCGGACGATGTTCCCCGGGTTTTCTGCGTGGTTACTGAGCTTGAGCAGGTTTTGCTCAACCTGCTGCGCAATGCTGCTCAGGCCATGGCTGAAGGCAAAAAAGGAGGGAGTCAGTCCAAAATTTCCATCCGCCTGTTCCAGGATAGAAGCTGGACAGTCATGACTGTTGAAGATAATGGGCCGGGAATGGATGAAGAAACCAGGAAACGGATATTTGAACCCTTTTTCACCACCAAGGGTGTGGGCGTAGGCACTGGCCTGGGCTTGTCTGTAGCTTACTTTATCGTCACCAACAATCACAATGGATACATGCATGTTCATTCCGCACCTCATCAAGGGACCAGGTTCAGCATCGGCCTGCCCGGGCAGCGGCATGAACTCGCGGGCTTGTAGGAGGTGCTTTGTGTCCAGCCCAGAAAACAGACCGGCCAGGCTCCTGATCATTGACGACGATCCAGTGGTCCGGGAGAGCGTGGCCGTTTACCTGGAAGACAGCGGCTTTGCCGTTTCAGAGGCCAAAGACGGTTTCCAGGGCCTTGAATACTTCCGGAAGTCCCGGCCTGATGTCCTGCTTCTGGATTTGCGCATGCCGGGCCTGGACGGCCTGGATGTATTGGCTGAAGTGCACCGCGAGGATGAGGATTTACCGGTTATCGTGATCACCGGAGTGGGAGTCCTTCAGGACGCGGTGAGCGCCCTGCGGCACGGGGCCTTTGATTTTGTGACCAAGCCGATAACCGACCTGTCTGTCCTCGAACACTCGGTGACCAATGCCTTAAATCATCTTCGGCTGAAAAAAGAGAACCAGGCCTACCGCTCGCATCTGGAACAGGAGGTGGATAAGAAAACACAAAACCTGGAGGAACGGACCCGGGAGCTGGAAGAGACCAATCGCAAACTGAGAATGGAAATGGCCGAACGCATGCGCTCCGAAGAAGCCCTCCGGAGCAGCGAAAGGCAGTTAAGAGAGATCATTTCATTCTTCGAAGGCTTTATCTTCATCTGTACTAAAGAGGGCATAATAGAGTTCATGAATGATAAATTGCAGGAGCATATAAAATCAGAACCAGGATCCGGACTGTGTTATGAGCTCATTTGCGCTCAAGATTCTCCCTGTCCCTGGTGTCAGAGGCATCAAGCTCTGCAGGGACAAACCGTGCGCACCGAGTTTTTCAACCCCCGGGACCAGCGCTGGTATTATGCTATTCACTCTCCGGTCTTTGACCTGCAGGGTGAAGTGCATAAGTATCAGACCATCATGTTAGACATCAGCGAGCGGAAGCAGGCCGAAGAATCCTTAAGGCAAAGCGAAGCCAAGTGGCGCAAGCAAAGCAAGAGACTGCAATCCTTCATGCACGGTTCGGACCGGTTTATGGGCATTGTGGGCAAAAGCCAGGCCATGCACGACGTGTATGAATCCATGCTCAAGGCCGCCAACTCCCAGGCTCATGTGATCATTCACGGGGAATCAGGAACAGGCAAGGAAATGGTGGCCCACACTATCCACTCCTTAAGCGAGCGGGGAGAACAACCTTTCATTACCGTCCATTGCGGGGCTGTTCCCGAGAATCTGATCGAGAGCGAGTTCTTCGGTTATGTCAAAGGCGCATTCACCGGGGCCCAGACGGATAAGCCCGGATACCTGCATGCTGCTCACAGAGGCACCTTATTCATGGACGAAGTCGGAGAGTTGAGCCTGAACATGCAGGTCAAATTACTCCGGGCCATTGAGGGACAGGGCTATACTCCTTTGGGCGGCCGGGAAGTCAAAAAGGCCGATATCCGGATCATTGCCGCCACCAACAAAGACCTGACCCAGCTCATGCAGGCCGGAAAAATGCGCCGGGATTTTTTCTATCGCATACACATCATCCCCATCACCCTGCCTCCCCTGCGCAAACGCACAGATGACATTCCCTTGCTTATCCATCATTTTTTGCAGCAAAACAGCGATACCGAGCAGGTTGATACCCTGCCCAGGAATGTGATGCGGGCCATGATCAGGTATGACTGGCCGGGCAACGTGCGGGAGCTGCAAAATACCATTCACCGCTATCTGGCCTTTGGGCAGATAGATCTGGGGGGATCAAGCGGCCAGAAGCAGGGGATGAACTTTCTGGATGAGAGTGGAGACTTCAGGGAATCAGCTCAAAATCATGCAAAACTGCAAGACGTTTTGCAGGCCCGGGAAAAGGACTATATTGAGCATCTGTTGCAGGAGTACAAATGGCACAGGTCCAGAGTGGCCGAAATACTCGGTATTGACCGCCGCACCCTGTTTCGAAAAATGAAACTCCACGGCCTGGACTAATTCCTGTTTCTTTCTCGACCTAAACCGGCCGTCTGCGGCCAGAGGCGGCACTGGCCTTGAGAACAAAAATTCCCGTGTTTTCTTTCTTTTTTTTGCATAGACAATACATCAATATTGTGTACAATATAGATACTATCGTATTCTCGTGAAAAGTCTTTTCCGTTCAGATTTGCCTTGGGCAAATCTGAAATATTTTTTGCCCCAAAGCGGGCAAAAAGAGAACTTGCTAGTATAAAGCCACTCTATTTGCTCTGGATTCCCGCCTGCGCGAGAATGACGACCAAAGTTGGATCTTGTTTTATACGAGCATGAGCAGCATGCAAAATTTTCACTTTTTGAGTCAATAATGTCTCATACACTCAAGTGCCTATTTTTCATAGCTTCCATTTTCCAAGCACATCCTTTGGGACGCACGTGTCACAAAGCAAATACGTGGCACACCTGCCCCACATCCTTATTATCATTTCAATATTATTAACAAAAAAACAACAAGGAGTGCCGTGGAACGCGAATTGCTAGTATTAAATGGCAGAGCACGACGCAGGGTCCTCTTTCTCCTGACCCCAAGCAGATGGTGAGCAACCCAGCCCAGGGCACCTGCAAGCATCTGCTTGGACGCCATGGTCCCTGAGGATTCGTATTCGAGCAGGTCCCGAACGCTTACCAAAAAAAAGGAGTAGGGATATGTCCAATGCCTATGAACAGGCCTTTCAACGGTCCATACAGGACCCGGAAGGCTTCTGGGGTGAGCTGGCTGAAGATTGTCACTGGTTTAAACGCTGGGACAAGGTCCTTGATGACTCCAACAAGCCTTTTTATCGCTGGTTTGCCGGGGGAGAGATCAACACATGCTACAACGGACTGGATCTGCATGTTGAAAATGGGCGTGCCGATCAACCCGCCCTGATTCACGACAGTCCGGTTACTGAATCCATCACATCCTTCACCTACCGGGAACTTCGAGACTTGACAGCAAAATTTGCCGGAGTTCTGGCCGATCAGGGCGTAGGCAAGGGAGACCGGGTCATCATCTACATGCCCATGATTCCTGAGGCCTGCATGGCCATGTACGCCTGCGCCCGCCTGGGAGCCATCCATTCAGTCGTTTTCGGAGGATTTGCTGCCAATGAGCTGGCCACCCGCATCGACGATGCCAAGCCCAAGGTCGTTGTTTCCGCATCCTGCGGGATTGAGGTCAACCGGGTGGTCAAATACAAGCCGCTTTTGGACAAGGCGATTGAGTTGTCCGCCCACCAGCCGGACAAGTGCGTCATTTTCCAGCGGCCCATGGAAAAGGCTGAACTGAAGCCAGGCCGGGATATAGACTGGGATGAGGCCATGGCCAAGGCCCAGCCCAGGGACTGCGTTCCGGTCAAGGCCACTGACCCGCTTTACATCTTGTATACTTCCGGGACCACAGGCCAGCCCAAGGGGGGTGGTTCGAGACAACGGTGGCCATGTAGTGGCGCTCAAATGGACCATGAAGGCCATTTACAATGTAGACCCGGGAGATGTCTATTGGGCCGCCTCGGACATCGGGTGGGTTGTCGGCCACTCGTACATCATCTACGCTCCACTCTTCAAGGGCTGTACAAGCATCATGTACGAGGGCAAACCGGTGGGCACTCCGGATGCCGGGCCTTCTGGCGGGTCATTTCTCAGCACAAGGTCCGGACCATGTTTACCGCACCCACTGCTTTCCGGGCCATCAAACAACGCGACCCCAAGGCCGAGCTGCTCAAAGATTATGACCTGTCCACCTTTGAAAGCCTTTTTCTGGCCGGAGAACGCCTGGACCCGGATACCCTGCACTGGGCTGAAGACAAACTGCGGGTTCCGGTCATTGATCACTGGTGGCAGACAGAGACGGCCTGGGCCATTGCCGCCAATTGCATGGGCCTTCACCAGTTCCCGATCAAGCCCGGTTCACCCACCAAGCCCTCGCCCGGCTGGAATCTTCATGTGCTGGACC
>Ga0182239_1000085_pt1 | contig 32788 bp, 30 predicted proteins | sample hydfrate6_PW_210_FD_132456 | JGI IMG/M metagenome (GOLD analysis project Ga0182239, IMG submission 132456) | Subsurface microbial communities from deep shales in Texas, USA - hydraulic fracturing test 6_PW_210 | ecosystem: Environmental > Aquatic > Deep subsurface > Shale gas/oil reservoir >... | reverse complement strand
TTCCCACAGCCTCATTGACTCCATCTTTTTCTTGCGCTCACGGGCCAGGGACTTGGCAATCAAGGATTGTGTTTTCTTGAAGCCCCATTTCGCCTTGTATTCAGCCGGAGTCAAGCCGTGTGTAGCCAAATGCCTCTTGGTCAGCACCTTGAAGGTCTTGCCGCACTCAAGGCATACAACACTCTTTTCTCGGATTGCCTTTTTCGGGTCAACAGCAGGTTCTTGTGGCTTTTCTTCTTGAGGTTCCTGTTCACCGGCTTCCATGCTTTTGAGCTTGGCCGCAAGATTGGACACCATTGAAGTGACTTCCTCTTCGGTCATGTTCCGAACGCCCGCCTGGGCCTTAACGATTTCCAGAGCTTGCTTCATGTGATCTTCCATTTTTTCCTCCATTTGTTTGAAATTTTTTATTTAAAGAGTCTTTCGCCCTCAAGATGAGTCCCAATTTATTCTTCTTGCATGACAATGTCAAGTAGCAAACCTAAAAAAAATGCAAGTTTCAACTCAAAAGAGCAATTACAGTTCACGCCATCAGTTTCCCTGAGTGTTTTAAGTGACTTATTGAACAGGTATTTTATATACATCTTACGAATCTAGCTTCGTTTTTTTATGGAAAAACTTTATGTAAGCCTCCAAAATTATTGCAAACCAACAAAAAAAGCCCTCCTGAAAAATATCAGGAAGGCTTTCTGTAAAATGATCTTTGAAGGTAATGATTATCGAGGCGACAACCCCTCTTGTTCTGCCGGATCGTCCTTACCAAACAGCTTATTCACAAACTTTCGAATTTTTTCGACAACCTGTTCCAATTTTTTGGCCAAAGTATTTTTGCTTTCGGGATCGACCATCAAGTCGTGTGGGTCTTTGTCTCGCAGTGATGAACATAATTCTGCAACCTTTTCAGCCATCTCTGTGTCACCGTTGTGCTCAAAGTCTTTTTGAAGATTTGAAAATGTTTTATTGTCTAAATTGTCCAGCTTGTTAAATAGTTGATCCATATTTTTCTTTGTGGCCTTAGAATTTTTGTCGAAATTAGATTTTAATTCATATTTAAAATCATTACGGATTTTTTCTTTTTCCTCGTCTGTTTTCGCAACACGCATATTTTTTTCATGTCGATCATAAATTTCTGAACTTTGAACCTTGTCGATCAAACTATTTATATCGGCAATATCGCTGATTAACTCAGCCCCCGCTTGCCTTGCCTCTTCATTTCTTTTTTTCAACCACTCATTTTTTTTGTCATGATCAAAACCTTGAATAGAATTGCCTACAAGATTGTCTTTTGCATTATCAAAAAGACTCTTGATAAGCCCCGCTCCCGCTCCAAGTCCATATCCGATTGCATTACCAAAAGCATTTCCCTGAGCGGGTTGAGCTTGGGATTGAGCTTGATGTTTAGCCTGGGCTTGCTGTTGTTCTCGCGCAAGTTGTTCAGCGTGTTGTTTTTGAGCCGCTTCATTTTTACTTGGCCCCTCTTTATCTTGAGGGTTCGATGCAGTGTTATTTTGCTCTGGCTTTGAAACATTTTGAGTTGAATGACCATCTTGATAACCAAAAAAGTCTTCCAAAAAATCTGCGCCTGTCAAGCCAATTACATTTTTCTGAGGGTCGTAAAAAGCAAGTTTTGTAACTCCATCTTCTTCCACTTGCTTAATTGTAATACCTTGTTGTTCGAAACTTTTTAAAAGATCATCAGAACTTGATGCGGATTCACACATTTTTTTTATAAGATCCATATCATATTTTAGCTCTCCTACATTTTTTGTAGGGTGCTCTGAAAATTCTTCGTCCTGAAAAACATCAAAATCCAGACCTTCAAAATCGTCTTCCAGGGCTTCCGCAGAATTGTTGAGTTTCATACCCTCTCCTTTTGTTTATATTTTGGGATTGCATACAATATATCCAAAAAATAGCAACCCTGGATAAATAAAAAAAAGATATGGGATATAATTATTTGTTATATCCCATATCTTTATGTGCTTAAAAATATTGAACTTTAAAAAAAAGACTATCGTCCAAGTTTTTTTGCAAGCCGCTCAAAAAGCATGTCGATCATCAACTGATAATCCTGTTCGACTGTAAAGCCTTGTCCCTCCACCTTGCTTTGCTTAGCCTTGTAAATGTCACTATACTCTTTTATGCCAAAATAAGATTTTAAAACTTGCTCTTCTTTATCAGAAATAACCTCATATCTTTTATATGTTGCCAAAGACTGCTCTACATTTGGGTGTGAAATAAAATCCTGCAAAGGCTTAATTTGCTCATGTTCAATGTCGTATCTAATTGAACCAATTTTTGTACGGCTATTTTCCTGGTTTTTTAGCTTATCAAAATCTGTCATTTGAAGTTTGTTTTGTTTATAAAGGTTTAATAAATACCGTTCTAGCTTTCCAGGCTCTTTTTCTTCGTATTTTACTTTGAGTTTTATATATTCACAAACATCATCGGGCAGACTATATTTATTTACAAAATCATTTGTTGTGTTTACATCTGTACTATCTTCTTCTGCTTCGTTTTTGTTTTTATTTCCATAAATATAAAATTTGATCTTTTCAATTTTTTTGCTTCCTTTTTTGGCTATAGGCTTGTAATTAAAAGTGATAGATGTTTTTTCAAATTCTTTTTTATTTGGCTCTAAAACTCTATCTTTAAATTTACAGTAAACTCGATAAGACTTTGTAACTGAAAGTATGTCATACAGTTCATCCACAAAACATTCAACAACTCTATGGCTAGACACTTTCTCGTCCTGATGTGACTTTAAAAAACTATACAAACGCTGCCCATATGTTGTATTTATATTTGAAAATTCTTTTAAAGCATATTTTGTAAATTCACTGCATATATAAAAATGATCTTTTATAAGCCTGTTTATTTCAATTTTAATTTTACCGTTTTCGTAATATTTTGCTGTGGGAAAAATAACGTGTCGAGCTTCAAAATAAGATTTTTCATTTTTATCATATCCACGAAGAATAACTTTTTTATCCTGTAAATTATCAACAGCTTCCTTTAATGCCTCATAATCTGTTCGACCCTTTTTTTCTGTTGTATCATTTATAATGTCGCTAACCCTAAATGTAAATGACAGGCTTTGATTGTCCTGACCATTGTTTCGCCGCCTGTTAGTCTCGCTGGCTATATACGCCAGTACCCGCGACTCCCAGACATTGCTAATATAGGGCCACTTGCCTCTGGCAAGCGCGTTTGACATGGCCACAACCCTTGGCTCTCCAGTAGAGCAGATCGGGGTATAGTTTGTGTCATCCAAGTTTTCTGCCATAAAAACACCCTTTTGCTATTAAATATTCCCAAAGAATATCAAACCAATGAAAGCGAATCAAGTTTCATAAGATCCTCCCTTACGAAACTAAAAAGACATAATATACCTCATACCTAATCCAAAGGAGTCTTTTTTGCAATCCTTCCAAGTGGGAAAATGGGTTAATAGTTTCAATAAATAACTAATTTTATTGTTAAAAACCCTATATGCTATCACAAAAAAATAGCAGTGGGAAAATGGGTTAATAGCGAATCAAAAAAGGCAGTAGTGGGAATTTGGGTTAATACACACACTAAAAAGCTGTATTTACTGAATATTCATCAAAAAGTGGGAAATTGGGTTAATGGCAGTGGGAATTTGGGTTAATAGTCCCGCTAAACATCCGTTTTAATTGACAATTCTTTGAAAAGTGGGAAATTGGGTTAATAGCAGTGGGAAATTGGGTTAATAGGTTCAATAAGTATTTGCTTTAATTAATAATTCTCTAAAAAGTGGGAAATTGGGTTAATAGTGGGAAATTGGGTTAATTCAAAAAGTGGGAAATTGGGTTAATAGCGACTGTAAACTCCCAAAAAAATTGACAGAGTATTGAAATAGGCGCAAACCTGAAAAAGTGGGAAATTGGGTTAATAGCAGTGGGAAATTGGGTTAATAGTGCCTTGTAAATACATGAAATAATTGCAGATTTTTGCCGCCGAAACCTCTTCAAACTGTATGTTATTAAGAAAAACTACGTTACAAAGACAAGTCGGTAGGTGTTTTTTTAAGGGCCATGAGTAGAAGAAAAGAAGAAGAGATCACCTAATCTTCATACCTGCTAACCCCCCCCTCATATTCAGGTTCCTTTTTTGGATAAAGACACCTAAAAAAAACAATAATTCCAAAGACATAAAAAAATTTTTAAAACATTTTGACAAGGCTTTTTGGGTATTGTATATAAAAAATCACGCACCGAAAGGGGGAATTTGGAAAATTTCTGCATCAAAGCATAACGAACGGGGGCATTATGACTGCTACTTTAAGCTATGACTCGGCTAAATCTCTTTTCTCAGGGCATATTTTAAAAACTATACACTCTGTGATAACTGAAAATACTACAGATGTGGCAACGGCTCAAAAAACAATTGAATCTGAGATTGAGCAGTTAGATTCTTATTTGTCGCGCTTTGGCAGTAAAGTCCCCGCTTTTCACAAGAAAGCTGTCAAATCTGCAACTGATAAACGCAACTTTTTACTTTCAATGATTAATGAATACTTTTCAGTTAAAACTGTAGCAAGTGATGAAGTTTCAAGAAAAAACAACCTTAACTTTAAAGATTTTCTCCATATTCCACATCAAGTTATACTCACAGATACGTTCAAGCAAAAGCCTATATCCAGCAATTTACATGAGAATGTAGAAGCGGACACACAAGAGAGTGAAAGGAGTGTTGTTTATGAAAATAATAATTCTCCAGATCAAAATGACTTAGATACAATGAATTCTGAACAAGTTAAACATGAACAAAAAAGTGACAACAGTTTAAAAGACCAATCAGAACAAATAAAAGAAATTTATGAACAAACAAGGATAGATCATATAGCATATTTATTGGACAAGTTTTCTGAATATCATGCTCAAGGGAAGGGGTTGGCCCATCAAGACGACTCGGGCAATGATTATCAACTTTTCTATCGCCCAAAAGAAGATGAACCTTTTAAATTTTACCACTATAAAAATGATGAAATTGAAAAATTTCTCTCCTTTTCAAAAGCACGTCATGCAATAAATTATTTTGCAGAACTCGTTCCGAGCTTTGGTTCTCGTCCTGATTTGCCAGAAAATGCTGAAGATTGTAAAAATAAATACTTTTACTATGAAGCTACTGCCCGCCCAATAGGATTGGGGACGACTCCAAAAGATTATGTGCGTTTCGAAAAAAATAGTGGATTTGGCAGCGTTGTTTTTGATAGACCGCTAACAAAAGAAGAGCTAAACCATTTTGATCTCAAACCACTTCGATATGCAGATAAAAATGAAGAGCAAAAAGAAGAAACTCTTGATACTGCCTCAAGGCTAAAAACATCAGAAAATACAGAAGAAAAAGAATTGGATAACATTGCTAAAGACTTTAAAGTTGAAAATTTAAACGAAATCCCTGAAAAACTTAAATCTGACTTTGAAGAATTCAAAAATACGACCACAATACAAAAAAATATGGCAGAATTAAAAGAGTATTATCTAAACACAGTTTTGCCCTCATATCTGAAATCGACACAAGATCAGCTTGAAAGAAAACTTCATGAAGATACTGACAGTTCTTTGTTGCATATAGGAAATATTGGGCACATGGAAAAGTTAAAAGCGAAACAAAAATCTCAAAACAGAGGGAATGTAACTTATCTGTATTACAATGTATGGGGTGAAGATAAAGATGGAAACACTTATTATTTTCGGGAAATTGGCCCGTACAAATATCCAACAAACCCCACAGCACATATCACTCCCGAAAAAGTAAAAAGTGAATCCAAAAAAAATAGGATAGGAGCTAAAGTAGAAAAAGATAGTAAGTTATGGGCTTTGGAAGAAATCAGAAAAAAGCAGAAACCTTCCCTATCAACAAAACAAGCTAAGACCACCAAGAAAAATGCTGGCGAAGAAGACATTGAATCGCTTTGCAAAAAAGAGTTTGGTAGCCATTTAGTTAGTGCAACTGTTGAAAGCCATATAAATGAAGGCTTATCAAAAGATGAAGCGATAGAGAAAACCAAAATTGCAATTAATGAAATTGTACAAAATGGAATACCAGAAAAACATATTGAAAGCATTAAAAATGCAAACAAAATTAAGAAAAAACAAGAGACAGAAAAACTTACCACCCAAAAAGGGAAGTCGATTTATTATTATATAATGACTGAAGATAATAATAAAAATCAAACATATCTTTTTAAAACTGAACCGTATCATTTTTTGACAAGCAATCTGGAGGAACAAAAAGAAGCCAGAGCTAAAGCTACCGAAATAGCCAATCTTTGGCTTGTTGCTTGCCGAACCTTGAACAGTCAAGAAGACTTGAAAGTCTCTAATACCACAGAAACATCTGGATTTATCAATCAAGAGCAAGATCACAGTGAAGGTCAGCTTAATGATTCTGTCAGCCTTACATAATTAAGTGACTCGAAAAACACTTAAAAACCCCTCTTTGCCAGAGGGGTTTTTTTATTGACAATATAAAATTTTTGGATATGCTATATCTTATACCAAACGAAATCACCAAGGAGTTTTAAAAATGAAAATTTTGGCATCACTTTTTCTGGCTTTGGCATTGCTTGTTCCCTACAACACTGCTTTTTCGGCAAATATTCAATCTGATTTTGAAAATAAAGTGATCAAGGTTTTGAAGAAAAACCCGAACTTGCTTTTGGAACTTGTTGATAAAGCGGCCCAGGAAAGACATGAAAAGCAAATGGCAAGCCAGCTTAATGATTCAATTGAAAACCCGGTTTCCCCAAAAATTGATTCAGACCGCCTTCTTTTTGGCGAATCTAAACCGGAAATTGTTTTTGTTGAATACACATCGTTTCAATGTGGTTTTTGTGCTCAATCAAAAAATTTGATTGAGCAGATTTTCAAAGAACACGATGGGCAAATTGGGCTATACATTAAACACATGCCTCATTCAGAAGCTGGAAAAGCTGAAGCAAAAATGTTTGAAGCCCTTAGAATTCACAGCAATAAGGCGGCTCGAATTTTTTTCGGGTATGCATATGACAATATGCAATCGTTCAAAGAAAATCATGAAAAAGCCATCAACAGTTTTTTGGATTACGCACAGGGCGAAGGATGGATTGACAAAGAAAAGGTTTTGAACAGCTATAAATCAAAGAAGGTTGAACAACTTATTGAAAGTGACCTTGAAGAAGCGAAGAAATTTGAATTTACTGGCACTCCAGCTTTTGTGATTAATGGCGTAAAAATTGAAGGGATGCAAAACAAATCCCTTTTCGATAAAGCTATTGAAGCAACCACAAAATAAAAACATAAGGGTCGGGCTTTCTATATCAGTAAGTCCGACCCTTAATTATAAAAAAACAAAATATATGAACGAATTATTGCAAAATTTGGGAGAGGGGAAAATGAGCTTACGCAAAATAAGTCCATATTTTTGGCAAACACAAAAACAAATTGAAATGTCAATTGAGGCAAAATTAGTATATATTTACATTTTGACCTCACCGCATAGCAGTGGCCCCGGATGCTATTATTTGCCCCCACTTTATATTGCCAATGATACAAACTTGTCTATTAAACAAGTTGAATCTGGCATTAACGAATTGAATAAAAGTAAGATCATTTATTATTGTTATGCTACAAACTGGATTTTCTGCCCTGAATATCTTGCGAACAATCCTATCAGGAATATCAAAATGGGAATTGGCTTTAAAGACAAAATTGAAGCTATCCCAAGTGATTTTAGTGGTTATCAAGAATTTTATAAAGAGATTCAAAAAAATGAAGACAAACTTCCAAAAAGTCTTATGGAAGTTTTGAATAATAAATATGCAGAAAACAAAAGTATTTATGGAGAAAAACACAATAGGGATGAGGAAATAAAAACGCAAGAAAAATATAAAAATAGGTTTCAGGAACAAATTAAGGCTTTTGCAAATAATGCAGATAAAATAACAAACCTAAAAGAACTTGATGAGAGTAGCGATATAGAAGATGATGAAGAAGAAGAGAAGATGTCAAATGTTCCTGTAAAAAAAATTATTGATCTATATCATTCAATTTGCCCTGAACTGTCTAGGGTTAGAGCATCTGGTAAACAGTTAAACAAATTTATAAAGACAAGATGGAAAGAAGATAAAGAGCGGCAAAACTTACAATGGTGGGAAGATTTTTTTCAAAATTATGTGCGTCCATCAGACTTTTTGATGGGTCGAGCTACTGAATTTCAGGCTAACCTTACTTGGCTTTGCCGACCTCAAAATTTTGAAAAAGTTGTGAATGGCAATTATGTCAACGCAAAGAATAGTGCAAAAGAAAAGTATAAGTACAACAATACAAGATTTAGAAGAAATGAAAATGCTGTAAATGAGGCTTTGCAAGAGCTTGACTTTTCAAAAAATGATGTAGATTTATCAGATAACGAGTTTGCACCCACCCAATATGCGATCAACTAATTTGGATATGGAGACACCATGCTTAATTCTCAGCAAGAGCAATATATAGCAAATGTGTTACTGGCAATGGCAGAAAATTTTTCTGCTGAATTGTCTACGCAAGGAGTAAAGTTATATATGGGGTGTCTCCGCGAATATGAATTTGAACCTTTAAAACAGGCACTTTTTAATATTTTGAACACAAGAAAATATTTGAAAATGCCAACAATCGCAGAAATCCGTGAAAATGTGTATGGGTCAGCAGAGGATGTTGCGGAGATTGAAGCATCAAAAGTCTGGACGGCAATAAGCAGGTATGGCGCATATAAAAGCATTTGTTTCGACAATCTAACGACTCAAGCGACTATTCAATCTTTTGGAGGTTGGCCTAGCATTTGTCATGCCTATAAATCTGACCAACAACAATTTTTTCGGAAAGATTTCATTAGAGTATATTTAGTGTGTAATAGAAAAAATATAACTCATGTTGGATATTTCCGAGGGATGATTGAGAGCAATGGTGGAATAAGTAGGTCAAAAATTATAAAGATTGGCGACAAAAAACAGTGTGAACAGATAATGTTGCAGGACAGCAAAAGTTATGGGAAAAAATTTCTGGAAAACCTAAAAAATTAAAAAAGGGGGTTCACAGAATTTGCCCTATTTTTGTATAATTAGCTTATAGCATAAAATTTGGAGGTGACAAATGCAATCAGAAAGACAACCGATGCTCTCCAACACTGGTAATGATGCGCTCGACTACTGGATTGAGTGTGTTAATATGTATGGAGACAGCTTAACCATAGAAGATTTAGAATATTTATTGGAAAATGCGCCAGAGGATGCCAAACGAACAAGCGACTATTATTATATGCTTGGTTGGCTTGACATGATGTATGCCTCAAAAATCAACGAGTAAGGGTTTTCGTATGGGTAAAAAAAGACATATTCTTAGTATCTTTTTTTTATGTCTATCATTTATTTGGATAGATTATATGCCTTGTCACGCAAGCGAAGAAAACAGCATTGCAAATAAAGCTTTTAAGCAGTCCCTTCAAAGTTATGTTCCTCTCTCGCCGGAACAAATTGAACAACTGCAAAATCGAATGCAAGAAACCAATGAAGCGGTACACTCTGCTCCCCCACCAAAAATGAGCAATCGCACTCGCCGTTTTGTACTTGATCCTGGACATGAGCCCCCTGTTCTAAAAGTTGCGCCAGGGTATGTTTCAAGCATCGCTTTTTTTGACGTTACAGGAGAGCCTTGGCCTGTTACATCAATTGTTGTGGGCAACCCAAGTTACTACAATGTTCAGAAGCCTAAAGATTTAAAGCCTGGGAATATGCTTATTATTACAGCTTTAAAAAAACATGTGGACAGCAATATCGTCTTGACGCTCCAAGGTCATGATATGCCCATGACAATACAGCTAGAAACGATTGATAGAAAAAAAGAAGCAGTAACAGATGCTACAATTGCATTTCAGGCTAATAAAAGAGGCCCCCTTGCAAAAGAACCTCAAATTGGCCCTGAGCTAGACCCTACAGTAGACAATACGATGTTGTCTTTCCTAGATGGGGTTCCCCCTTCTTCTGCAAAACATAAAATTGTTACTCCTGCAATCGAAGGTGTACATCTTTGGAGTTATCAAAAAAGCTATTTCCTCCGAACTAAATATTCCGTTGTTTGGCCCGCCTGGGTATCCATTGTAAAAGGGGTTGGTGGGGTAAATGTTTATAAGTTTTCAAAAAAGACCCCCTCAGTGATGTTAAGCAAAAACGGGAAAACTGTTTCCCTGAAGGTTGAAAATGATGGCTAAGAAAAAACGAGTACGTCCAAGCGGGAAGTGGTTTGGAGTTATGACAGTCATGTTGATTGTCATAGTTATTCTGATTGGTTTTTATTTTGTTCTTTCGAATAAAGCTAATCAAAAAAATGTTGAGGTTGATACAAGAGCTATGCACTCTAGGCAAGAAAATATACCTGGAGGGCAAGGAACAGAAAATTACAATAAAAAATTAGAAGAAATGAACCAAAAAAAAGCGGATGAAGCTTTTGAATCTGGCAAAAGTCACATGTCAACCGTTGTAGGTGAAAATAAAAACAAACTAAATGAGCTTGAGGCTTCGCCTGAAAAAGAATCTAGCCAAAAACAAAATCGACAAGTTGTTTCCAAGCCGAAAACCAGAAAGATTGATATTGACCAAAACCCCACACAAACAAGGCAACAATACAATCGAACACAAGAGATTCGGCGCCGCCAGATTGAAACAGAACAGGAAAAAATAAGCAAATTATCTTCGGCTTATAATAGTCAAATTCAAAATATTTTGGCTGAAATGGATTCAAATTTACAAGCTGCTCAAGTGACTGTTTATGGAGATCAAGACCTTGGCGTAAACCAACAAACACAAGGCCAAACACCTGCTCAAAACAATGCCAATCAACAGCCAGTAAATCGCGCACAATCCAAGCTTGGCCTTGCACCTGGGGATGTGCTGTATGCGCGAAGCGATATTCAAATTAATTCGGATGTTCCCGGCCCCGCTCAGGCCACAGTAGTCTCTGGTGATCTGAAAGGCTCAAAATTGCTTGGTGGATTTAAACGGCATGAAAAACATTTAATTGTGCAGTTTTCCAGACTTATTACTCCTGATGGACAAGAGCATAGCATCAAATCTTATGCGATTGATCCAGCTACACCTAAAAGTGCAGTTCGATCCAGTGTTGATAACCACAATTTGTCTCGTTGGGGTGGCTTAGTTGCCGCATCTTTTTTAAGTGGCTTTGGGGAAGCAGTAGGACAAAGTGGAGGTACAGTAACTACTACGGATGGTCAAAGAGATGTTTTTTATCCAGAAATGGATTTGAATGAACAACTTTGGTCTGCGGCAGGTCGTGTTGGAGACACTGCGGCACGACAGTTTGAGCGCAATTTTGATCGAAACCCGACAGTATATTTAGATGCAAATACACCTATTGGTATATTGGTAATGTCTGTAAAAAATTAGGAGGATAATATGAGTGATGAAATCAACAAATATGGAATTGAAGAACTTTATGGAGAAGAGTCCGCTCCCGATGAGGAAGAAAATGAACTTTGGGAGCATGATGAATTCGAAGATGACGATGAAAATGAAGACTACGACCCTTCTCTTGAGTTTTATGAAGAACAAGAAGAAGAGGCGGAACCCAAGAGTAAAAAGAAAGGATTAAGAAAGAAAAAAGACAAACAAGAGAAAGGGAAAAAGGTAAGCGGCTCTCAAAAGAAAATTCTTTTAGCAAGTTGTATATGTTTTGTTGTTTTGTCCACAGGGTATCTTGGTGTGGTGTATTTTACGTCATCTGGTTCTGCTCCTGTATCTCAAAATCAAATGGCATTACAAAATAATCAGGGTTCGCTTAACAATAAACAAGCCGTGAATCCAATTACAAATAAACCTATAACAAACAAAACTGAGGCGAATGAACGCCTTCAACTGGCACTCGAAAAATCAAAACAGCAAAAGGAAACACCTAAACAAACTGTAGGGGTCAAAAAAGAAACAGTTCAGCCAAAAACTGTAGCTTTTGCAAAGAAGCAAAATGAAAAAATAGAAAAATCTTTTGAAAAACTTACTCAAAAGATTGACTCTATGAATAACAAAATTGATTCAATGCAAAAAAGTATGGTTTCATATTTTGACAAAAGCAATAACGCCTTTGATGCTCTTAATGCAAAGCTCGACAATCTGGATATGAATTCGGCAGACTCAACAAAGATTGTCAAACTTAAACAGGATAATTCTGAGTTAAAAGAAAAGGTCAGCACTTTGCAAAAGGCAAAAGAAAAAGTGCAAGGAAAATATGATTGGGTCCGTCATTTGAACAATGAAAAGAAAGTCAAAATTGAAAAATTGGAACAGAAACTTTCTAAAGTTGAATCTCAAGTTGAGGATCGTCCGGTTTACCCTGGCTGGTCTGTAGTTGGAATGAGCGAAGAGATGGTTGTGCTTATGTCCGATGATAACAGACAGGTCAAAAAACTTGCTGTTGGTGACACAATGTACGGCACGACTATCGAAAAAATCAGCATTGATACGGGCAAGGTCTTCACAAGTAGCGGAATTTTGAGTTACAATACCCACTATTAGGATTTAAAATGGCTGAAAATAATGAAATCATAATTTTAAAAAATATTGTTGGCATTTTAGACCAATGGTGGACACCAATTATAATCCTTACTTATTTGTTTGGGTTTTGCTTGGTGATCATGGGCCTAATCAGGATGGGGACGCATAAGGATCGGGGCGGAGGGACTTTCTATGGCCCGACCATGACAATGATCTCTGGTATTTGTCTTTTGAGTCTTCATTCTGTTTATGATATAATCACTGTTTCGGTTTTTGGAAGTGAAAAAAGATCACTAGGTAGCCTTGGATATGACATTACTACGAATAATGTATCTGAGGTTTACGTTCAATTTGCTTTAGCCCTTTTTGTGTTTATTGGTCTTCTTTCTTGTATTAAGGGCATTTACATGCTTCATACATCCGTAAAAGATCAAAAACAAAACGAATTTGGGGCAATAATTCATATAATTTCAGGGGTAATTCTAGTAAATATTCAACCATTCTTAAAAATGATCGGCGTTTCATTGGGCGGCATAGCTGAATCAAGCATCAACAATATTTTAAATTTAATTTAAAAGGAGCTTCTAATGTTTAAATGTTTGCAAAAATTACAAACCTTTTTTTTGTCTCGACCTGTAACAACCAAGAACATCTTCACTGCTTTTGTGGTTATGTTTTTGGTGGGTTTTAGCACCTCTGGTTTTGCTGTAGATGATCTTGGAGGAATGGGAACGCATCTTGGCGATCAGGCAAGTGCTCTAGCAGGCGGCATCAAGATCATTGCTTACCTTGCAGGTTTTATTATGGTAATTGCTGGCGTAGCTATGCTTGCATCTCAAAATAGGCAACAGCCTAAAACTGTGCCCGTAACCCTGCTTATCTGTGGGATTATTCTTGTTTCAATCAACTTTTTTATTGGATTTGGAACTCAGTCTTTTTTCGGACAAGACGCGGAAGGATTGAAGGATTTGGGCGTTTAAGAAATTTACAATCCCTCCCCCTTATTTTCAGGGGGAGGGTTAAAGGTTAACCATGTCACATCAAGTTCAATGTCCTCCAAAACTTCCATCATTGATACCTTCTATATCAATCGTAAAAAACAGAAAATCTGATATTGAATTTGATTCTCTAAATGATGATTATTTGTCTAACAGCAAACAAAAAATCATCAAAAGAGATAATGAGCAATGTCAATTTTGCTATTTTAAAACACAACCTGATCGCAATGAATCCAAAAATCAGTTTGCGGCAAATGGATATTTGGATGTTCACTTTTTAGACGATAATCCGAATAATGAAAATCCACAAAATATGATTACAGTGTGCCCATTTTGTCACCAAGTTTTTCATATTGATTTCGCAGGTCAACTTGGCAGATTCAAAGTTATATATTTTCCCTGGTTTTCACAGGCACAACTCAATCTTTTAATGCACTGCACATTCGCTGTTTTATGTAGAAAAAAAAGTGAAGCTCCAAATTTTTATACAGAAGCACAAAATTTCTATAGCTACTGCAAAGACACTCTGCACTACAAGGCAGTTCAAGAACTTGGTGATGCTGTCCGCGATCCAAAGTCTTTAGGTTCAGCCTTATATAATCTTTATCAAAAAGATATAAAGCTATACAAAAAACGAAAAAAAGCACTTAAAAATATTAGAATTTTACCACTCTATGAAAAATTTGAAAAAGCATGTGAGTTTTGGGCAAAAAAAAGTTGGCATCCTGGCCAAAGGTGGCAAGATGCGTTTGAAGAAATTTACAATAAATGGAAAACAAGTGTGAAATATGATGGATGAACAATTTGGGTGTGTCATATTTGATGATGTGCATCAACATAAAAATGGTTGGGCCGCAAAAAGCACCGACAAAAAGTCATTCCATATATCAGGAATAAATGAACTAGAATCAAAAGTTGTTTGGCTTACAAATCTTGATTATAACGCTTCTTTTATTGCAGGGCTGAACAATCACGGTCGTTTCCGTCGTGCTAATTATTTGAGGCACAACACATTTAGAATAGGTTCTCACCTTAATATTGAAGATGACCTTAGACAGCAAGCACTTTGTTATTCAAAACTTTTTGAAAGGGTTTCACGCTTGTCGAATTGCTTCTTCAATATCAATGAAGTGCATAAAGACAGACTTGCTAAAGCGTTTCGAACTCATTCCGGGGTGTATGATCCTATATATAGTAGTTATTTTGCAGAATATTTTGAATCTGCAACTTCACACTATGTATTAACAGAACAACAATTCAAAGAAAACAAAGAAAATATTTCTATTGCAGATTTATGGATACCCGCCCTTACGCACTGCAAAAATATTGTTGCAACCCCTTTGCCGGTGGGAAAGTGGAAAAAAGTCAAGCGAAATAAACTGCCAAGCTATCCTCAAATTATGCAATGGCTGATGGAGTTGTCAGGCCCAGGCATTGTAAAAGTTAATGTTACTGACATAGATCCCTTGCTAAGTCCGTTGTTTAATTTTGGAAGTGGAAGTCAAGGGAACTTGCGGCGTAAGTGGATTACAACAACAGAACTCATGTCGCTTGTTCCAATTGCAAATATTGACATTCTTGAAGCACATATAAGTGAAGGTCTTGTTGTATTAGATGCTCTAAATGATATTGTACAAGTAATTCCAGAAGAGGCAGTTTTATCTTTGTCTTGTCATTTTATGCTTGATTCTCTATGGACAGGACTCACAGCACTTAACCCGCCCCCTTCTGCAAGGGGCCAGAAAAAAACTAATTCGGGATATAAAAGTTACAATCCTGTAACCCCTTTTTTAAAGGCATATGACAGATTTCATTGCATGTCTTATGTTTTGCAATTATCAAAAATGGGTTTTAATGTTCGCGGATATGGAACTGGAAAAATAACTATAGACACAACTGATCTCACGGAAAGAGATGTGTACACGGCTTGCAAAGAATTAGGGTTAATCCCACCTGTTATGAATGTTCCTGACTTGGACACCATTGCATTTAACGAAGATTCGCCTCATCATTATTTATTGCAATTATTTGGGTCAAACAATCTTAATTCAATATTTGAGATCGACAAACTCATTGTGGATAGTCTTTTAGATATTAACATAGAAAAGGTATTGGGGAATAATAATGGCTAAAAAGAAAAAACATCCTGAATATGTCGTTGAATCAAAATTTTGGTATAGAGATCAATATAGAAGGTCACTTTTTCTTTGTTTAATTTTATCTGGAATACTCTTTTTGTCCTTAACTTTTAATGGGTTGCAATTTTTTCTTAAACCCTCTCCCCAATACTTTGCGGCCACAGATGATTTTCGTATTCAAAAATTAGTTCCGTTGGATAAACCTTATATTACTCAGGCTGGCCTTTTAAATTGGGCCTCAAGAACGGTTGTGCAAACACTGCAATTAGATTTTGCACATTGGCGGGACACTCTTCAGTCTGTTCGAAACAATTATACCGAAAAAGCCTTTGCAGAATTGTTTAACTCATTAAATGAGTCTGGAAACTTAGATATGGTGCGTCAAAAACGGCTTATTGTAACGGCGTCCATTGAAAAAGCACCAGTTGTAACTGCGAGTGGGATCTTGCAAGGCCGCAAAGCATGGCGTATCCAAATGCCCATTGTGCTGTCATATGAGTCTTCCGAGGGCGTTGAAAATTCTCAAAAACTTTTGGCTAAAATAACTGCCCATCGCGTATCAACGACCGAACACCCAAAGGGTGTTAAAATTACTCAGCTTGTTTTGAAATAAAAGGACTTACTATGTCATATATTGATCGCATTTTTAAAAATATTGATCGTATTTTATACAATATTAATGAACTTTTTGCCCATTCATCAAAACATTACATTCGACTTGAAACTGCCCTTGCTGACAAGGCTCTTGTGGCAGATGATGGTTCATTGATCTCCATGCTTAAAGTTCGGGGAGTATTAAGCATGGTTGGTGGCGATGAGTTTAGCCAAATTGTATCACAGTTACATAATTCTTTGGCTAATAATTTTATGGATACGGGCCACCACATGCAGATTGTTTTTCAACATGATCCCGAACAAAGTAAAGAAGAGGTAACTAACAAATTTAGTGCTTCGCAAGTAACTGCTCAAAATCTCAATATAGATATTGGTGATATTTTAGAAGATTGGTCTGATTCTGTTTCGAAATGGTGTGCTGTTGAGGATTTATATATTATTCTTTGGACTCGTCCTTTTGTGTTGCCAAAATCAGAAGAAAAAAAGGCAACAAAAAAGATGTATAAAGAGGCAGGGAGTTATCCGTTTGGAGAAAGCGCACAGCCTGTCGGTAAAATAATGAAAGACATAGATTCTGAGCACCAAGGAATTGTTTCTGCTGTCATTAGTGCTTTCAGCAATGCAAAAATTTTGGTTGAAGAGGTGTCTGCTCATGATATGATGTATCATATCAGAAATACAATAGACCCTGAATTTACAAGCCGCAAATGGAAAGCTCTATTGCCAGGAGACAAAATTCCACAACGTCTTCCCGATCCTGGACAAGAAAGAGATTTGTCACATGTGCTTTATCCTACAATAGCTTCCCAGGTTTGGCCTAGAGAATCAGAGTTGTATGATCGAAGGACAATTCGTATTGGAGACAGACTACACAGTCCGCTAGTGGTTTCACTACCTCCACAAAACCCACGACCTTTTAATACTCTATTTCGAGATTTGATTGGCAAGGGTTTTCCGTGGCGGATCAGTTTTTTGCTGTCTGGCGATGGGATGTCCGTAACAAACTGGAAAAGAGCATTTACTACAATTTTGCATTGGGCTGGCTCAAATAATAAACAATTCAATAATGCTGTTGAAAGATTGAAAAATTTTGAAATTGACGGTGGTTGTGTAGTCGGGATGAAAATATCGCTTAACACCTGGGTTAATGCATATAGCGAAGATGCAGAAAAACAAATCCATAGACAATCTGCTGAGCTTGCTGCTGCTGTACAATCATGGGGCACTTGTGACACTCAGGAGGTTGTTGGAGATCCCCTGCTTGGTGTGTGTGGGACAATTCCTGGCATTATGCCGACTTCCCCTGCCCCGGCCTCTGCAACACCGTTTGAAGACGCGATTGGACTTTTACCGCTCACACGTCCTGCTTTGCCCTGGACACATGGTAGTTTGGTGTTGCGAACGCCGGACGGAAAGGTCATGCCCTATGCACCTATGTCAAGCCATCAAACAGCATGGGTAGATATAGGTGTTGCACCTATGGGTTTTGGGAAATCCGTTTTTTTGAACTCTTTTAATCTTGCATATCTTTTGCAACCAGGACTCTCAAGGCTTCCGTGGCTGTCAATCATTGATATTGGGCCTTCATCTAGTGGTCTTATTTCGCTGATCAAAGCATCGCTACCAAAGGAATATCAATATTTGGCGTCATATAAACGCCTTCGCATGACACCGGATTATGCAATTAATCCTTTTGATCTTCCGCTGGGGTTTCAAGAACCTACTCCGCAACATTTGTCTTTTTTGGTCAATCTTATTTCACTTTTGACAACTCCTATTGGTGAAAATGCACCAGAAGAAGGAATATCTGGCCTTACTCGTCAAGTTATTAAAATGACTTATGATGAGTTTTCGCAAAACGAAAAACCAAAACTTTATAATCCACAAATTGAACCTGAACTTCACGAAAAGTTATTAAATTTAGACGCACATTTAGACAAAAGAACAAGTTGGTGGGAAGTTCGAGACATATTTTTTGAACATGGATATATTGCTGAAGCTACAAAAGCACAGCGATATGCTGTGCCAGTGTTAGCAGATGTAGCGGCAAGAGCAAAATATGATATTGTTAAAAATATGTATAAGCATTACACAAAGGGTAATGAACTTATAACTGACCATTTTTGGCGGTTATGCTTAGAAGCTATCAATGCCTTCCCCATTTTAAAAGAGGCAACTAAATTTGATATTGGTTCTGCCAGAATTATTTCTCTTGACCTAGATGAAGTGGCCCCAAAAGGCGGTGAAGTAGCTAATAGACAGTCGGGCGTGATGTATATGCTTGCACGTCATGTTACGGCTGGACACCTTTTTTTAATGCCAGAAGATGTGCAATTTGCAGATGACAAATATAAAGAATACCAAAGTAAGCGAGTTGATGAAATTCGGCAAGATCCAAAGCGAGTGTGTTATGATGAGGCACACCGTGTAACAAAAAATAAATCAATTGCAGATCAATTGGTTGGCGACATAGAAACATCAATTCGTGAGTCACGAAAATGGTCTTTGTCAGTTGCAATGTATTCACAGTCCCTTAAAGATATTCCAGAAATTGTAACCGATGAACTAGCAACAAATGTTTTTATTCTAGGCGGTGGAGCAAAAAAGAGCGTTGAAGATATTGGGGAAAGATTAGGGTTAAATAGCGTTGCTAGACAATCTATCATGAATATTCATAAGCCTGACAAAAAAGGGGCAAATTTTATAGGTGTTTTTAGAACGAATAAAGGTTTTGGCGTACACATGCTGACAAACACTTTAGGCCCGATGGCACTAGCCGCATTTAATACAACAGATAACGACATTGCTGTCCGAGATAATTTATACAAACAATTCCCTGTAAAAGATGTATTAAAAGCAATTTCTCAAATGTACCCAAATGGGATTAAACCAGAAGTAGAAAAAAGAAAACAACAAGCAAAAGTAAAAGGCTTTGACGAAAAAGAAAATGATATTGTTAAAATTTTGACAGATGAAATTGCTTCAAACATTCAGGTGTAAACAATGTACTCTAATTATATTTTAGAAATATTTAAGAAAAAAATTAAAAACGATGAATGTTTCAAATTTTCAGATTTAATGTATTTCGATACAATTTTTTCCCATGAAGGCTTGTCTGAAAGTGGAGAAAATACAATATTCTTAATATTAAACGAATTTCTTAAAAGTAAAGGATTTTCTCAATCTTATATTTTTTCTATACCAGAAGAGTGTTATATATATTTTATAAATAAAATATATCAAGGATTTTTAAATGAAGCACTTAAACATAAAGGAATTTTAAAAGACTATTATATTAAGGATGCACAAAATAGTTTTGAGAAAATCCTTGAATATTTTTCATTTGCCGCCCTTAATAAAGTGTCGCCAGATGAAATTGATAAAGCACTAGAGTTTGTGTCTATTCCAAGGGGGGGCTGCAAAAGCTGTTGACTAACCCCCTTTTGTTTGGATATAATACATACTATATCAAACAAAAGGGGAAAACGATGGCCGAGTCCTTGCGCGAAAGCCTGACAAGTTTTGTCGAAAATGTAATAGAATCATATGGTTACAATTGCACGCTCAATGGCGTGGAGTTGTCTGGAAAGCAAGTGGCAGATCCCTATGGTGGTCTGCCACTTTTGTTTGGGCACTCAAAGCTCATTGCGGAAATGATGGGTAAAAGAGAGCAAAACTGGCTTGATTCTCTAGCCATTGCTGAAGACCCCAAGGGATTGCTCGGGATCAAAGTTGACTTCCAAAAAAATAGCTCAAGTGTTGCTCGTTATGTGCTGTACTCGTTTTTATATGATGCTTTGGATATTGCACACAGTCAGACTCCCGGCGAAAAAAATGTAGAATTGAGCACTCTTTATAATCACAATTACTTGGAGGTCAGCAATGCCTTTAACGAACAAGATTGGTCAGCAATGGAACCCGAAACCGAAGGTATGCGCCAGTAAAATAAATAATGAAATTGAAAATACTAAAAAAGAATCAGATAACACTAAAAAAAGCAATGATCCGACTAAACCCCGATATTCTGGATTACGGCTTTCAAATAAAAAAGAACAATATAGTGAATATAGTAAAATCAAGGAAAAGCTGAATGGCTTAAAAAGGTATTCGACACTCATGTCGGCTTTGATCAAGCACCCAAGACTATCCAGCTCTCCTGACTCAATGTCTTTTGCGACTCAAAGAATTTTTGAACTCCAAAAAAATATTACTGACAGAGCAGTTCAAAGCATTGTTCAATATCAAACGGCATCAAAAAAAGCAGAAATTGGAACTGCTGTATCATTTTTTATTGCTCAAATTTGGAAAAATTCTGAAAAGCCGGAAGAATTAACTGAGGACTTTATTTTTAATAATTTCCTCAAAACATACAATGATTCAGAAATTACGCCTGATATTGTTTTTGATAATAGCATAGACAAGGAGCTTGATCGTAAGATTTCTGAGGGAAATGCTATAAATAAAATGTTGCCCACTTTAATGGACGTTGAACGGTTGGGAAAATCTGCGGAACTTTTTTGGGCAAACATGGGAATTGAAGGGTCAGTCGAATACTTGAAAAAAGATTTAATTTCTAGGGCACACAAAATTCTTCGAAATGTTACTCAAGAAGAAAATCCAGATTTAGATCAACATCATATTGCATATAAATCCATTTTGAATTCGTTAGCTTGGGATTATCAGCCAGCACTAGAGGCGGAATACATTCGAATTGGGCGATATTTTCAGGGTCTTACTAAAGATCAGCGAAAAGAATACATGAGGGACAACATTCTCGAAGAAGGTATTTTGCTTAGAAATGTTACCAATCAAATGAACTCTGTTGAAAGTATAATTATGTCTATGTATGACTCAAAGGTGCAAAATGAAAACAAAAGCGATCATACTGATACTTCTTTTGATCAGCACAATCCCTCTTAGTTTGTCTTGGGCGCAAAAGCCTTGTTGTCAACAAGACAATATTACCGGGAACATTGTGTTCCCTAAAAACCAAGCATCAGATTCGAATGATTCGGATTCGGGTGGTTTTGGTGCACCAACCGGTATTGCCTTATCTTTGCTTGGCAATAATGAAAAAGCATTACGCATTGGACAAACAGTTGAAAATAATAATAATAAAATTGCTGTGTCCATTGTCGAAAACATAAAAAACCAAAATCATGTGCTCCAAGATTTATTGGTTGGCGCGGGAATGGCATCCCAAAAAATGAAAAACCAAAAAGATTTTGGAGAGAAGGCCAAAGCATACAATCTTAATGAGCATTTTGCTGAAAATTATTTGATAGGCAAACATGCTTTTGGAGAATTTTCAAATAAAGCGAGAGATGATTATAAAAGATACTTGAGAAGATTTAACACTCTCGCTGAACAAAAAAAGTTTTTATCCAACCTGGAATACGAAGGCATCTCAGATCTTTTATTAAAAGATGTTCTAAATAACAGTGAATTGGAAAAAATAAAAAATGTGTCAAAGGTACTTATCGCACCACAACCTCCTTTAAATATAAAAAGAGCGAAAAACAAAAAAACAGAATACAGTGCTATTCGCAATGTGTACGATAGTAGAAAAATGCTGACTGTTGCGACACTGAGTGATTATGTGGCATCAAAAGCTAAAGTTATGCCTATGGGTGACTGGAAACAGTCTGTGGGTCAAAAAATAGGAATAGATTTACAAAATACAAATATTTCGAAAAACGAATTCTATTCTCTTTTGTCGGATATGCGTTTTGCAAATCCTAATTGGAAGTCTGGCAAAGATGGAATACACGACAAAACCCAGGCAGGGGTAGCCAGAGAATTGTTGGACACTAAAATTAATAAACTGAAAATGGATTTCGAGAAACTTTTGTTGCTAAATAAAATTACAGCACTATACGCTCAAAAAATTACAGGCAATACTCAACGCAATTTTTCGAAACTTCTATCAACTGTGCAGTAAGACATTATGAAACAATCAATTATTAAACTTTTTTTTCTAAGCATATTTATATTCACTTCACCGGTTGCATCATCTGCTATGGTTTTCGGAGGGGCAAATGCCCCTGCTGGCCCTGGCTCAATTGTTTCGGGATGTTGTGAGCATGTTGGGTGTGCTTATGGTTCTTTGTTTGCAACGCCTACTGGCGTTGACATGTCCTATGCATGGTTAGACCAAATTTTTACACACCAGCTTGAGGCTTTTGGCAAAACTTACGAATCAGTCATAAAAAAAGTTATAACTGTATGGAATGAAAGTTTTAAAATTAAGAATTCAGCTTATGAATCTTTGTTTAAGCAATATTCACAGGCAAACCAAAAAATAGAAACAGCAAGGCTATATAGTAATTCTGCACAGATTTATGGTATGGATGCTAATATAAATAAAAATGAAAATCAATTTTTATCAAAAAAAGTTGTTCAAAATATTGATACAGTATTTAATGATAGCGTAGATTCTTTTTTGGATAAATTTGTTCTCCCAAGTGACATTGAAACTATCTTAAATTCACAAGATGCTGAAGACATACATGCCAAATATTATTTTCCAGCTTTTCATACTACATCTAAGAAAGACAGTAAAAAAGTTGTGACAAATATTACAAATTTAATTGAACCATTTCCTGTACTTCCAAAAGAAGAATATGGAATCGAAAAAACAGAAGAGTATGAAGTTTTACGAAAATTTAAAAAGTCACATAAAAATCTTGCATCATCAATATTGATGGATATACAAAGCGAGTATTTGCCAGTCCACAATTTTGAAAACATAGGGCAAAAACTGTTTCAAAAGATGAAAGCACAGGGAAAGCCTTCTCAAATAAATCAGGAAGGACGCGTTTCGAGTTTAGGCTTAATTGATTTATTGATTGATTTTCGATTTGCTAATGATGATTGGCGATTAGGCAAAGATGGAATACATGGAAAGACGCAAGCCGGAATTATGAGGGAACTGCTCTATGTGCAGTCATTAAAACTAGAGGTTAATAAAAGAATACTTAAAAGGGCACAACAGCTTGCTGTTTTGATAGCCCAACAGCAAACACAAGAGAATCTTGAGGCCAGTTTTCAGTTGAATTCAAAACGAAATGTAATTTTGGAGAACGAATAAATGTTAAAAAAGAAAATGGTGCTTTTAGTTGGTTTTTTTGTGATATGTGCATCTGCTAATGCTTGGGCGGGAGCAACAGTTTCAGGGTGCGCTTCATCGTCTCAGCCCATTGCCACGCCTCACGAAGTTGCAAGAGCCGCCTCTGACACAGCAAATTCGATAAACAGCGTATTAATGGATGTTGGGAAAACAATTAGTGGTAATCAGAAAAAAACAATGACAACCATTAATGAAAACTTTAAAAATCAGAATAATATTTTAAAGGATCTTTTAACTGGTCTTGGCATGGCTGACGAAAAAATGAAGAACCAGAGAGAATTTGGTTCTCCATCAATGGCATACCTGATGACTGATGCTGAGTATGCGGAATATGGCAAGTCTGTTTACACTGGTAAAAAAGCGGCTCAAGAACTAAGTGGAAAATTTACAAATTTTTTCGAAGAGCACATTAAAAAAACTAAAACACCAAAGAAGTTGTTTGAAAAATCAAAAAATAAAGCAGAAGACTATATTACTTCAGAATACTTTTTCCCCAAAAGTGGAACATTAACACCTGAACAGTTGCACTACGCGAGATATATGCTTGCCAATATTATTGACCCATTTCCTTCTTATGGGCTTCCTGAAAAAATGAACTCCAGACAAGCAAAAGAATATCGCGCTATGCGGAAAATCAAATACTCACGCCTTGCGATGCCTGTAACTGTTTTGTCTGAAATTATTTCTGCCTATGCTCCTACAATGGAATCCCAAAACTTGATACAGAACACACAGAAAGCAATGGGAGCGTCCGCAACTGATGGTGTATATGATGGAAAGATTTCAACAATGAAATATATTGAACACATGACTGATTTGCGATTTGCCAACAATGACTGGCTTACTGGAGAAAATGGGATTCACGCTATGACACAAACAGGGCTATTGCGTGAAATGCTGGTTATGCAATCGGTGGAGATGGAAATGCAACGCCGCCAAATGAAGCGGATGCAACAAATGGCGGCGTTGTTAGCCCAAGATCAGGCGATGGAAACAGGAAAAGAATTTAATGATGTGCTGAAAATGATGAGAAACAATATTTTAAAAAATTAGCTTTGTTCACTTGTAGTATGTTTATATGCTTGAATGACCTTATGTCTACTCGTTTCGTTTAATTGCGCCAGAAAATCATTCTGGTCTGCGAAATGCGAACCTGGATCATCAGAAACCAATGGATATAATTGGCTAACCCGCGCAACCATAAATGAAAAAAAAGAGTTAAGTGTTACTTTGTTTTTTTCTTGTTCTTTTTGATTAGGTTCGTTATAATTGACCAACCAGGGGGTCACGTCATCGTAAGTAATTTTCATAGCAGACCTCACATTTAAATTTTTCATAGGCTACCCACAGCATGTTTGGCTGTCAAGAATGGGCGACATTGGACGCCCATTTTTTTGCAATTTTCACAAAAAGGGGGGGTTAACAGAAAAAGGGGATTTGCTGTATAATTGCTTAAAATCAAGATCAGATATTTTTTTGGTATATTTTTTTTTGGGTATAACGGTGTAAATATCAAAGAGGGTCATATGAATTCGAAAATTCGATTTTTTTGTCTAGTTTTGCTTACTTTGACTGTGTTTTTGGGGGGATGTGCCGCAAAATCGACTCCTAAGACCAATATAAAACCAAAAACTGATTCTTCAGTGGAGTTATTAAATAAAGCGGCTAATAATATCCAAAATGACTTGGAAACATTGTCAAAAATTAAAAAAGCTAAATTGCAGACAAAACAAAAAGAAACTGTTGAGCCAGAAGTTTACGATGAGCCTACATCAAAACAATTAACTCAAAAAATTTCATTTTCTTGGTCTGGCCCACTTCTTGTCGCACTCGAAGTGCTTGCTGAAAAGATAGGGTATCGGTTTAAAGTTGTAGGCGACAAACCGACCCAAGAAAATATCATTACAATTCATGAAAATGAAAAATCTGTTTTTGAAATTTTAGAAGATATTGGATGGAAAACAAATAGCAACACGATCCTTAAACTTGATGAAGCAAGAAAAGTCTTGCAAATCACATATAAAGGTTAAGTTATGTGTAAAAAGAGTTATTTTTTTGTAATTCTTTTTATTTGCTTTTTTATTACAAATTCGGTCGTTTTTGCTAAAAACAACGAACTAAAATCAGAAAAAGCAATTTTAAAAGAACTCAAAACAAAAGATGAATTTGATGCTGGCATTAAAAGTGAAATCCAAAATGCTCGCCCTCAAGCAATTAGAGAGACTGCAACCATTCTTGCTACACAAAAAGGAGTAAGCTGGCGATACAAAAAGATTTTGGATGAAATAAAAAATTGTGAAACACAACTTTCACAAATTTTTGATTTTGGACACTTATTGATTCACAAAGGTAAGGTTTTGCCTCCCGTAATTGTTCAAGCAAAAGAGGGCTATACCGTAGAGTCGGATGTAAAAGCTACCAGTGTTAAAACCGTGTACAAAATAATTCAAGATGCCAAATTTATTTCTTCACCTCCAAATTGGCGCGATTATCTTTTACAATCTTATACATCATTTTCAAAAAACGATGTTCAAGTTGGTGTGTTGCCGAAAAATGATAAAGAACGTGAAATTTGGGAAAAAGCTATTGATAAAGGATGGGATGCTGGTGTTCGACAGGCAAACTATCTTTTTCAAATTAATTTAAATCAATTGGTTCGAGACTATCGTGGGTTGATCAAATTTAATATTTTGTTGGAAAAAAATATGGTGGATCTTCCGATTGTAGCAGAAGGCGAACTTGGCATTAAAGTTGGAGACAAAAGACTTGATGTAGACCAAAAAGTATTTCGGATTACAAACCCGACTAATTTTAAAGAAGTTGAAAATTGGAAGCCTCAAATTGGTGCAAAACGATGATGTATCCAAATGAACCTGCTTGTTACTGGCTAGAAGATGATTTTGCTCAATTTCTACTTTGGGCAGTAGAACAAGACGCCTCAGACATCAATTTGGTTCCGGGTGAGCCTGTATGGGTGCGAATTCATGGTGGTTGGCAAACTGTTACCCATAGGGATGTAACAGCAGATGAAATTTTTCAACTTGCAGATTCTATCAGCAAAACTCCATCCACAAGTGGAGAACTTAAAGGTGGAGTCGATAAAGATTTTGCCTTTGAGGTGACAGTAGATCGTTTTAAGGTTGAGAGATTTCGCGTCAATGCGTCAGCTTGTCGTGATGGAAGGTCATTAGGTGCAACAATGGTAATGCGCTCTATTCCTTCTTTGCCTCCCAAACTAGATGAATTGAATGTTGAAACTGAAATTTTAAAACATGGCTTTCCTTCCAATGGATTGGTTTTAGTTACTGGCGTAATGGGTACAGGCAAATCTACATTGCTTGCTTCAATGCTTCGAAATATCCGTGAAAATCACAGAAAACATATTGCAACATATGAACATCCCATTGAATTTGATTTGATGGGTATTCCTGACGGTTCTGGCCCTATTGTCCAAATGTCAATTCCTGAGCACATATCTGGTTTTCATCTGGCCCCAAAAAATGCGGCCAGACGTGCTGTTGACGTGGCTCTTGTGGGAGAATCAAGAGATCAGGAAACAATGAGAGGGATGCTGGAAAATGCAGAAATGGGGATGGCTGTCTATTCGACAGTGCATACGCGCAGTGTCTCTGCAACCCCAATGCGTATTGTTAACGTCTTTCCTCATGCTATGCGCGATCAAATTTTTTCAACTTTGATGACCAGTTTACGCCTAATTGTCCAGCAAAGACTTGTGCCTTGCCCTAAAGGTGGACGCGTAGCATTGCGCGAATATCTTGTTTTTGACAGAGCGATCCGTGAAGAACTTTTAAAAACTTCGATTGTAGAACTAGATAGCAAGATCCAAAAGTTGGTAGAACAAAAAGGAAAAACTCTTCTGATGGATGTCAAAGATAAATACAATCAAGGATTGATCCACGCAGAAACAGTAAAGGAAATTGAGGTGGAATTTCAGAATGTTATCTAAGCGTGACAATTAAAGGACTTGACAGGTCGGCCTATTTTTGGATAGATTATATAAAATTTCAAACGACAGGAATTTATGGAGGCATAAATGTTTTTCGGAAAATCAAATGGTTATTGGGTTTTTGCTCTTGTGCTAGCAGTTGGCATTGGATTCGTGATGCCACAAAATAGTGATGCTGCATTTAAATACATTGCAAAAAGCGATGTGCAAGACACTGAATTTTTGCCGCTGAAAAACGTGAGCGTTGCTCAAATTGGTTCGGGTGAAGCCCAAAAAATTACAAATTTTGGAACAAAGATTGACTTGGAAATTGCACTGCAAATGATTTCTCCCAAAAATTGGGATTATCATTTTTTTCAAGATGATTTACGGACAAAAAAGGTAAGCTGGCGTGTCAATGATCGGCCTTGGACAGATGCGTTACAGCTTATCAGTATAGATAAGACCAATTTCGTTGTTAATTGGCCTCAAAAAAAGATTTTTATTGGCAATAATTTGAAAGAAAAAATTGAAAATGACAAACGAGTCGAAAAAAAGGTTGTGCAAAAACCTGCCGTACCAACTGATATTAAAACAAATCAAAAAATGAAACTTGTATCACAAAAACAGATTAAAGAAGATTACACAAAAGAATCATATGCCAAAAATAAAAAAACACTTGAGTCAACTAAAAAAAAGAAATTGTCTGAATCGAAAAATGTAAAAGTATCAGATAGTAAATTCACTAGCACATCTGATGTTATCAAAGCGAAAAAGACAAAAGTTTGGGAAATCAAGCCAGGGCGTCTCAAACCACAATTTACAAAGTGGGCTGAAAAAGCAGGGTATCAATTAGTGTGGAGAAGCCAATACGATTATGAAATTCCTGTAAAAGCAGATTTTCATGGAAATTTTATTGCGGCACTTTCTAGTGCAGTTGATAGCTTGTATAAAGGTGGAACGAAAATTAGTGCACAAATTTATAAAGGCAATAAAGTCGTATTGATTAAAGGGGAATAAATAATGCGTTTTTGTAAATATATCATTTCAATTTTCATCTTGGCTTTTTTGGCTAGTGGATGTTCGCATTTGCCTGACCCCGCAAAGCCAGGGCTAGATAAGGCTCAAGGTCAGCTTACAACAATGAAGCAAAAAAAAGATAAAGATCATAAACAAAAAAATACCACCGAGATTCTGGAACATGCGTACATTGGGCCTGGAAAAAAAGTAGAACTGTCCCAAAATGAAGACTTGCCAAATATTTTTCGTCAAAAAGTAGTGCTGGTTGAAAAGCCAATGTACTTGTATCAGGTAGCCAATAAAATTTCTGACATGTGCAATATCCCTGTAGGTTTAGCCCCTGGTTTAAAAAAGGCACAAGCTCAAAATTCTGGTTCTGTTGAAGATTCTTTTATGCCCCCCGATGAAGGTGGAGGTGAAACCGCACCTGTAGATGACCAACGGCAAATTAAATTGGACTATACAGGCGAGTTGACAGGTCTTCTTGATGCTATTGTCTCTCACTATGGACTTTATTGGCGTTATGATAAGGGGAAAATCCATATTCGAAAATATGACACTCGCACTTTTACTTTGGCGTCAAACATTGGCAAGGTAAGCACAGAAAGTATTTTGTCCAACAAAAGTCAATCAGGCAGTGGTTCAAGTGATGGTGATTCGCAAAGCATGGCTAAAAGTGAAGAAAAGCAGGAAGCAACAATTGAATCCGAATATTCTATAGTCGAAGAAACTTTGAAAAATGTAGAGAATATTCTTTCTGAAAATGGAAAGGCCATGATCAATCGTGGCGCAGGAGGCATCGTAGTAACAGACACGCCTTCTGTGTTGGATCAGGTAGCTACATATATTGAACAAATTAACACACGACTTTCCAGGCAAGTTGCTTTGGAAGTCAAGGTGTATTCCTTGCGTCTCAATGACGAATCCAGCCATCAATTTAACTTGAAAACCATCTTTAACGACCTGAATGACCAAGTAAATCTTGCGCTTAATCCTGTTTCTGGCCTTGAATCTAAAACTGGCATTGGCAGTTTGACTGCGACTATTCTTAAAAGTGCTGGCGAAGAAAGTGCTCAATTGGGCCAATGGTCTGAGTCTCAAGCACTTTTTGAAGCATTAGAGAAGCAAGGAGATGTGTCTTTGGTTACATCTGGTTCAGGGATTGTTTTGAACAATCAATCTTTGCCAATCCAAAACATCAAGCGCACCGGTTATCTTGCTGAAACAGAATTAATTGTTAGTGAAGATGGTGGCGACACTGCTTCGCTCACCCCAGGAGAGGTAACGACAGGCTTTTCTATGCTTGCCACGCCCAATATTATGCCCAACAACAATGTGTTTTTGCAATATAACATTAGCTTGTCATCTCTTGATAATTTGAATGAGTTTTCCAGTAATGGTTCGACAATCCAAATTCCTGAAGTGTCGAGCAGAAGTTTTATGCAACGAGTAAAAATGCGTCTTGGCTCTACGCTTGTTCTTGGGGGGTTTGAAAAAGCAGAAAATAAACGCAATGGCAGTGAAGGCATGTGGGGAGTGATGGGCAAAGCAAAATATAGCCGTAGCAACAAAAATGTTATCATTGTTGCGGTTACTGTAAATGATGTGAGCTAATCATGAGACAAATAGAAATTAACAATTCAACTTGGACTGTTGGGCTATGGTGGCAAGACCTTGACCCAAATGAAAAGCCACGCAATAAAATTCAAAATATTCTCAAAGATTTTAATGACGATAACATCTATAATGTTTTCGCTCATAAAGATCACGTCACATCTCAGCTTGGGCTTGGCAAAACTGAAGATGAGAAGAAATCATTAGCAAAACCTTCACTTGCGGCTACTTTGTGTGAAGCACTAGAGTCAAATAGTTTTCTTGGATGGTTTCGGCTTTCTGAAGATCAGATTTGGGTTGTTGCAGTTGCAGATGGCTCTATTCTTGCCGATGGTGACTTGTGCGGCACAGAAGAAGAAGTGTTGCCAACATTTGAAATGTTGGAACAACTTGATGAAGCCCAATGGGAAAACGATATACAGATTTATGATGATGTAGAATCAGCCCATGAACAACTCACTATTTATGTTTCTAATATTAAACCTAAAGGCAAACTGCAATCCGTAAAACGAAAACTTCCTATTGTAAAAATCAGTATTGGAATTTTATTGTTTGCCATGCTTGCAGGTGGAATTTATGGCTACATTGCTTATAAAGACTATAAAAAAGAACAAGAACGGCTAGCAAGACAAGAGGCTTTCAAGAAAAAACTGGCGGCACAAAATACTGAACCAATTGATATGTCAAAATTGGAAAAGAAGCATTTTCCGAAAAAATGGTTAAAAGAACCTACTGCTGATCGTCTGATAAGTTATTGTCGAAAACAACAAAAAAGCATACCGATTTCCGAAAATGGATGGCTTACAAAAGGTTTTTCATGTGGCAAGAATGCATTGGTTGTCACTATAGAGCGTGGAGACAATGTAAGTTTTCTTAGTTTACCAAAAAATTATAATTTTAACACACAAGAACCAAACATTGCCACCAAACGTATTGAACATAATATTTTTAAAAATATAAATCGACCTAAAAGAAAGTTATTGTCTCTTAATAAAGCCTCAGCACACATTTTTGAATTAGCAAGAAAGATTAAAGCCTCTGTTGAGGTTAAAGTTGAAAATCTACAACCAAAACAAGTTACAGTAAAAGGCAAAACCAAAACTGTTTTTCCGGTATATAAAAAAGGGAACTTTCTCATTAAGATGGAAAACCAATTTCCTTATTTTGGAATTGAAAAAACCATTCAGAATATCCCAGGATTGGTAGTTGAAAAAATAGATTTCAAAGATAAAAAAGTAGAACTTAAAGGGGTGTTTTATGCAAAAAAATAAAAAGATTATCATTTTGGCGTCTATGTTGATGCTTTTGGTGGCAGGTAATAGTTTTGCAAGTCCTAATGCGACAATGCACAAGATTGATGAGTTAAACTCTGAAATTGCTGTACTTGAAAAACAGCTTGAAGTTGAAGAGTTGAAAAAGAAAATTCGGGAAACTAAAGGCCCAGGAGATTCTACAGGAATCCCCTTCACAATGGAAAACAATATTCCCCCACCGCCTCCGAACAACTCTATGAATGGAGGTATGAGCCAAGGTGTTCCGCCTGAGATACAAGAATCCATGAATAATGGCAATATGAGTTTTGAAAATGAACCTAATATGGGGAATGATGAATTAGGATCATTTGAAGAAGAACCAGTAGAAGAAGAACCTGTTGTTTTGCCTCAAGTCTTGAGCATTTCTGGTATTGATAAATCAATTAAGGCTAAAGTTTTGTATGACGATGGGTCAACACAGAAAATTAAAATTGGCGAAGAATTAAAAAACTTTGAAGTTTTGGAAATTGATAGTGATGGAGTAACAGTAAAAGTGTTTGGTGAATCGGAAACAGAAAAGCTAGCGTTTCATAAAAGTTTAAACACTGAACCAAGTTTTGGTGAAATGTCTGAAGAAATAGATATGGTTCCAGAAGAGCCTTTGCCGATGGATTCTACAACTGTTGGGCAGATGTAATTAAAGGGAGTTTTAATAATGAGTTATGCTGTTGACACTCACCAACCTCAAGGTCGGAACAATAATCATATTGGCATCCCTGAAGATTTGAAGGGATATGTTTGCGTTATGGATGGCATTTTGTATGTCGCAAATGTCAAAAAAGGAACTGCGACTTGTTTTAATTTTGAATCTCGTCTGCGAAAAAGTGGAAGAATTGAAGACAAACAAGTTGTTGCCCTTCCAAAATTACAAGAACTTCAGAAAAAACAAGAACAACAAACTGAAGGCCGCAAACAAGAAATTGATGCTTCTGAGTTGGTTCAGGACGCACAAAATTTATTTCGTGAAGCGGCTAAGAAAAATGTTTCTGATATTCACATTCGAGTCCACCAAAATTTTGCAGATGTTCTTTTTCGCATTGATGGGGCTTTGCAAGAGCATAGTCAAATGCCTACAAATTACGCCAACGCCCTTCTTTCAACAGTTTATCAGGTTATGGCTGAAGGTGATTCATTGTCGCACCCATATTATCAGCCTACAACATTTCAAGATGCTCGTGTTGCCGATTCAGAACATTTACCAAAAAATTTACACAGTATTCGTATTGCCTCCGGCCCAAAAGTCGGTGGCAGATTTATGGTTCTTCGTCTTTTGTATGCTGAAACAGAAAAAACGTCTGGCAATCTAAAAAATAGACTTTTTGATCTTGGATATTCTTCATTGCATGTTAAAACTGTTGGTTTTATGCGAGATCGTCCAACAGGCATTAATATTATTGCAGGGCCAACAGGTAGTGGTAAGTCAACAACTTTGAAGCATCAGCTAGAATCAATTTCTGATAATCGTCCTGAT
>Ga0182239_1000083_pt1 | contig 33261 bp, 15 predicted proteins | sample hydfrate6_PW_210_FD_132456 | JGI IMG/M metagenome (GOLD analysis project Ga0182239, IMG submission 132456) | Subsurface microbial communities from deep shales in Texas, USA - hydraulic fracturing test 6_PW_210 | ecosystem: Environmental > Aquatic > Deep subsurface > Shale gas/oil reservoir >... | reverse complement strand
TTGTTCTATCATATCTCGTCTCCCGTTTTCTCAAATGATTAAACAGAATGTCCCGCAGATGGTTTAACGCTTCCCGGAACTGCAAGGGATTGACCAGGGCGTGGCCGTCCCGGTAAGCCCGGTCATGCTCGGCCAGGTCCGGGCCGGTGAACATGAAAGACGCAATCTGCTTGCCGTTGCCGGCAAACCGGATGTCCTCCAGGTGCCCGCCCATGCACAGGTAAAAAGCCCCGCGGAAGATGTCAGTGGTCTCCATGGTGGATGAGGTCAAAAAAATCACCTCCTTTTTAAATTTTTTTTGTCACCAAAACGTGTCTTTTATAACCAATCAATTCTATCCTGTCAAATACTTTTCAGGCTTGACTATTACTTTTTAATGCCCAATAATTAAAAAAAATCATAACAAATCTATCGTATTTAATATTTTTAGGTGACATCATGGCCATAGGCGATAAAATCCTTTCCTTGAGAAAAGACAAGGGATGGAGCCAGCAGCAACTGGCAAAGGAAATCGGCACGAGCGGGCCTATCATCGGCCGATACGAACGCGGCGAGATGATGCCCTCGGTCGAAGTGGCCAAAAAGCTGGCAAAAATCTTTCGGGTAACCCTGGATTACCTTGTTGACGATACCGGCGATCTGGCTGATATTAAAGACAGGGCCATACTTGACAGGCTGCTGGCCATAGAAAAACTCGAGGGCGAGGACAAAAAAACGATTGTCCACGTCATCGACAGCCTGCTAAGGGATGCCAAAGCAAGAAAAACCTACTCCGTTCAGCAGTAAGGAGGATTATATATGGGAGAGATTCAATACATTTCTGACGAACAGAACAATGTCACCGCTGTGATTGTGCCCATTGATCTCTGGCAGGAGATTCAGGCAGAAAAAGAAACCGCCTATCTCCTTAAAAACGAGACCATGAAAAAACGATTGCTGGAAGCCAGGAACCGCAAGGAGAATATCCCTTTTGACGACGCCTGCAAAAAGCTTGGTGTTTGATCCCGCCGGATTCGAAGATCTGTCCTGATGGATTGAAAAAGACCGCAAAAAAGCCCTTCGCATCATCAAACTGATCAAAGAGGTTCAGCGCGACCCTTTTCATGGCACCGGCAAACCGGAACCGTTAAAACATGAACTCTCCGGCTGCTGGTCACGACGGATTGACCAGGAACACCGGCTTGTCTATGAAGTCACCAAAGACACAATAAGAATACTGGCCTGCCGTTATCATTATTAAACTGCGGTAGGTCTCCGTGCTCGGGCTCCGCCCTGGCGGGCTTCGCATCCTGCGCGCGGAGCCCGGCTGATTTTATATCTATTCCCACCCGCCACCCTTTAAGGTAGCCGCCGCGCGTCGGTCTTTCGTTCCTGCCTGTCATGCCGCCTGCATCTTCTTACATAATCAAAACTTAATTATCGGTCGTTGCGTCATCTTAAAAAAAATTGTGGCAGCAACGAACCGATAATTCTGATTATGTCATCAGGGGCAGGCGGCCCGCCAGGCAGGGCGGTCGGCCCCGGCAAAAGCGGCGGCGGCTGTTTTTATCATTCTCCCGGCCACCCTCCCCGGATAAGGTAATGGATCAATTTTTATCTGGATTGGACGCATCCGCGAGCAATGACGGCCGGGGTGGGCCGTTGGCGTTGTTTTGGGCGGGCAATCTTTTCTTTTTTAACTGCCGCTGCGAGCGCAAGAAGCGGAGCCCGCCGGTTGTTTGGCGGGCGGAGCCTGAGCACGCAGCACGGAACAAAAACCCGTAAAAGAGTTAAAGCAGAGGCAGAGGGGTGAGCCCGCCCGGCGGGGCGGGGGCTTGGCGCGGGGCTTGCCCGCAAGGGCAGTTAAAAAAGAAAGTAAGCAGGGATGACGGCCGGGGCGGACGTGGACAGGGCAGAGAAGCTGCAAGGCCCGTGACAAGCGGCCGCCACGGGGAGTGGTCGGGGGGCGGGCTTAAGATTGATTGCGTGGGGCGCACCTTTTTTCCGCTGGCGCCGGCTCTTTTGCAAAAGCCCTGCCCGAAGCCACGGCCCCGGCTTGGCGCATTTTTTGCAATGGCAAAAAAGCAAAAACGGTGACGGAAAAGCGGGATCCCCGCACCTCCCGCCCGGCGCCGCTTTTTGCGATGATGCAAAAAATTGGACAAGCCCGAACTGGCAGGGGCTGCCGGAGGGGCACGGCCCGAGGCGAGGTGGGCCAGCGGAATGGGTGTGCGCTTTTTGCGGGGGTGGCGCAAAAAGTCCCGAAACCAGGCATTAAAATTGACCTGTTCCGCAGCTCGCCTGGTTGAGGGAGTTTTTCGGGCTTTAAGATTGGTCCATTCCGCTAATTGCCCGAAAAACCGACACCCACAACACGACTGCGGACCTGCGTTCGATTTGAACACGAATTCGGGAGTTGTTATCGGAATTTCCAGAATTCGAATTCCAAGCCCGCCCTTGGTGTTACGGTATTCACTGGAATTCAACTCTCACCATTCTGGAGGCCTAAACAACTTATCTAATGCAACCATTTCCTCAAACGTTCTGCGTCGGTTATCTGACGAAATTATTATATCCCGGGCATTCACAAGTGCCCTTGTTGGCTCAAAATACCCACAAGAACCATTTGATTTGATATACTTATACTTATTGCCTGTGAGTAAAAACAATGACCTTGCAATTGAAAATTTTGTAGCCTTAATATTGAATTTTTTGTAATTTTCAAGTAGGTACTCTAAAAATGGAACAATCTCGTCGTTACCCATCAGGCCAAAGCTATTCACTATAGGATAAGTTAATCCTCTTGGATCATGAGTGTTTAAAGCCTTGATAAAAACCTTGTTGAGATACCCTATTGCCTCTTTTTCGCCAATCAAGCCCAATATTTTTATATATACATCAACAATTTCATTGTCTTCATTACTTTTTAAGGCTTTTAAAATTGGTGCTCCTACATCTTCGCCTTTATCATATAATATTAACATTCTTTCTATGGCCCAATAATGCAGTTTTGATGGCACATCAGAACCGCCGGCTATTAAGCAAAGAAATTTTTCACTATTAATAGAGGTAAAAAAGATAAGCCCAACAAAAAATATTGGGATACTAAAAAAGACAACCTTTTTTTTTCTAATTGACATAAGCAAATATTCTATAAAGTTTTTTCTACAGTCCACTCATCCAAAATGACCTCTTCAGTCCCTCCATCTTCACCTTTAAAGATGAATTTTGGCCCAGAAATTTTTTCTCCTGTGCAGTCATCATAACAAGTTTCAAAGTAATTTCTGTACAATTTATATACGGCCACAATTTGATGAATTTCTCTATATGTAAACCATTCTGGAGGGATTGGAATACGAAAAGGTAGCTTTCTATTAACCCAAAATTCAAGACTTGCATAGAGAATTATGGCTTGAAGTTTCCCATCATATGTTATTTCTTCCCATTCTCTTAGTGGCTCGCCAGAAGGGAACGCATCACTATAAGTTATAATACATTTTAGGCCATACGAGTCAAAACTATTAATTGGATTGTTTTGGCTGTATGCAAAAAGGTTGGTCCCTCCATTCAGGCCGAAAGGATCAACTCTAAAAAATTTTCCCAAACTCGGTTCATAAAATCTATGAAAATTATAATGCAGGCCCGTCTCCTGATCTTCATACTGGCCCGGGAATCGCAAGTTATTCACCACCGTTGATGCCGGATCCACATGCGCTTCACCGAATGAGCTGTATGTCGCGCTCCAGACCACCGCGCCGCTGGGGTCGGTCATCTTCTGGGGCGTGCCGAGGTGGTCGTTGTGGTAGAAGTAATAGTCTATGGTCCCGTCTTCGTCACTATCCTCTGCCATAAACAGGGGATCGGTGCCCCAGGTGGAGCCGGGCTGCCAGCCGTAGGATTTGGTGACGGTTCCTGAGGGGTTTATCTCTGCCACAAGGCCTTCGTCTGCGTACATGTAATAGGTCCGGATGCCGTTTACTTCCTTCCATAGGCGGCGGCCGAACGGGTCGTAATAGTATACGGCAGTCAGGCTGCATGTGCCGGGCTCGCCTTCCCAGACCTCGGTGAGGCGGTTTTCGGTGTTGTAGACGTAGGTGGTGACATCTCCGCCTGCGATTTTCTTTGTCATGTTGCCGTTGGCATCATAGTCGTATTCGATGTCATTATATCCGAGAAGCTCGTTGTTTTGGTTATAATCCCAGGAGCCGGAGGTGTCTGCTGAGGTGAGGCGGTTGCCCACGCTGTCGTAGGTAAAGGATTCATCTGCGAGTTCCGGGTTGTCGGCATGGGTGAGGCGGTAGATGTCATCGTAATCATAGCCGTAATCGCCGTGTTCGGTGATTTTATCCGTGATGTTGTCCATTCTGTCATAATCGTACTGATAATTCAATATATCGTTGTCTGCCGGGTCTTTGGCGGTGATCTGTTTGATCCGCATCAGGGCATCGTATTCGTAGCTGCGGGTGGAACCGCCCGGCAGGGTCACGGAGGCGGGGCGGTTCCAGGTGTATTCGTTTATGGTGATGAATCCCGTATCCGGGATCTCCACGCCGGTGAGCCGGTTGTTGTCGTACTGGTACCCGTAAGTAACCCCGTTTGGTGCGGTAAAGCGCTTTTTTGCGCCGTTTTTGAGATAGGTGTATGAATAGGTCTTTTCAAATGCGCCAAAGTCAACCGTGGCAGAGACCTTCCTGCCGGCTTGGTCATACTCGTAGCTTGCAGAGGTGATGCCGTCGTCATAGCCGGTGAGGTTGCCCATGGAGTCATAGGAAAAATCCACTGTCTTGACCGGCGTGGTGTTTGTGGATGCGGCATAATAATTTATTTGCTCCAGTTGTCCGGCATCATCATAGACGTAGTGGGTCCTTTGGTCTTTGGCATCAATCTTTTCAACCAGGTTGCCTCCCGCGTCATATGCGTAGGAAGTTTCTTCTCCTTCGGGCCGGATCTCTTTAACAAGGCGGTTGTTTGCGTCGTATTCAAATGCAGTGGTGTTGCCCTCTGCGTCGGTGAGAGATACGAGATTGTCCCGGTTGTCATAGGTGTAGGAGGTTTGGCTTGCTGCCGGGTCAGTGACCCGGATCAGGCGGCTGCGGGCGTCATAGTTGTAATAGGTGCTCTGGCCGTTTTTGTCGGTCTTGGAGACCAGGTTGCCGGAAGGATCGTATTCATAAACGGTCTCCGGGTACCCTTCGGCAAGATCGCGCTCCGCGGTTTTTCTGCCCCTTGCATCATACTCGAATTCCTTTTCAAAGGTCGGGTACGCGATGGTTGTGGGCTGCCCGGCGCTGCCTGAGCAGGTGGAGCAGCCGGAGGCCCCGGAGCTGTACTGAAGGGCAGTCTCGTTGCCGGCTGCATCAATGCGCTTTACCAGCCTGCCCCGGGTGTCGTATTCATACCTGGTGACATTGCCCTCCGGCCCGGTCATTTGGGCAAGTTTTCCGTCAGGGGTGAACTCGTATCGGGTAACCAGGTTCATGGACCCATCTGCCGGGTCCATGACCACGGTCTGTTTTGTCATGTTGCCCCGGGTGTCATACTCATAGAGGATTTCCGCGCCGTCGCCGGGCGGCGTTTCCCTGATCTTATTGCCGGCAGCGTCGTACGCGTAGGATGTGGTGTGTTCCATAGGATCGGTCACTGACGTGAGGTTGCCGGCGGCGTCATAAGCATAGGACCATTCTTTTTGCCGGGCATCGATTTTGGTTTGCGGATTGCCCGTAATATCATGGTCTTTAAACTCCACATACCCGTCTTCAGGATCGGTTATGCTGGTCATGTTGCCGTATTCGTCATAGGTCATGGTGGTGACAATGTCTGGCGGACCGATGATCCGGGTTTCAGTGAGGTTGCCGTCTGCATCATAGGTGTATTCGGTCACGCGCTCGTCGGTGGTGCCGGCTGCCTCGGTCTTGCGGATCCGGTTGCCGGCAGAATCGTATTGGTATTTCATGACAATACCGCGTTCGTCTATTTTACGCACCGGCTTGTGAAGGTCGTTGTCATACCGGGTAATCTCTTCTGTGCCGTCCGGATAAAGCACCCGGGTGAGCCGGCCCCATTCATTGTATTCCTTGCGGGTGGTTTCTTTGTTTTCATCCGTGATCAAAACCGTGCGGCCCTCATCGCGGAACTTTTTTTGCTCCACGATTTCGCCGTTAATCGCGGTTTTGGCATATCCCTGTTCCGGGCTGTACCAGATTTCTTTTACCATGCCGGAAGGGGCCTTGATCATGGTGTAGCGCTCTTTTTTCCTTGAGCTGTAGTCATAGGCAAACTCGTATGTCCCCTTGTCGCTGTAGGTAATGGATGTTATCACACCGATCTCGCGATCCCAGTTGATCTGCTTTTCCCCGTTGTCCGGATAAGTTATGGCAAGGCCGCGGTCGGTGTGTTCATACCGGGTCTCGTTGCCGCGCGCGTCTGTCACGGATACAAGCGGGGCAGGGATGGGATCGCCTGTCTGGTCCTGGCCCGGAGAGGTGCCGTAAGCGTATTGCACACGGCGGCCTGCCGCGTCTTCTACAGCGGAAATCCGGTCGTCCGGGTTATACTCGTACCAGAGCACCTGCCTGCCGTTTTTGTCAAAAACACCGCTGACACCGTTTTGGGGATTGTCGTTTCTGTAAGCAAGTTCGGCAATGGTGCCGGTGCGGTCGCCGTATGCCAGAAGCCGGCCGTGGACGTCAAAGCGCTTCCAGTTGCCCCGAATGTCCTGCCAGCGCCACTGCCAGGCACCGGGTTCGCCGGTGCGGGTAAGCGTCTTTGTGCCAAAGGTATAGACCCGGGCGATCTGCTTTTCGCCAGAATCTGTCATGTCAGCCCAGGCCCCGGATGACGGGCCTGCGGACGTTGAATACGAGGAACCTTTGTAATGAATTTTCTCCAGCCGGCTGTCACTGCTCCAGGAATCCAGCAGCAGCCGGGTTGCATGGAAAAACCCGGCTGCGCTCGACTCTATGGTCTCGTCTCCCGAGCGCCGGATATTGCCGGCCTCGATCATGCGCTTTACTGCCACCGTGCCGCCGGGCACTTTAACGGACAAATCCGTTACCTCGTCTGCGTACTCGCCTGACATCAGGTTTATGGCAGAATCAACATCCTCGCAGGCCATCTCGCATTTGTCCGGGGTCTCGCACGGATCGCAGCATGCGTATTCACAGCATTCGTCTTCACATTCGGGAAGACACTGGGTGCCGGGCATTTCCGTGGCAGGCGGAGAACTGCCGCCGGCCCAGCCGCCGGTTCCGCCGCCGCCCGCCCCCCAGTCGCCGCCGCCTGTACTGCCGCCGCTTCCGCCGCAGTCAGAGCCGTAGGCCGTAGTCCAGCAGTGCCGTACACTGGATTTGCTCCATTCTCCGTTTGCACAGACCCACTTGTAATCAACGACCGCGCATTTTACGTAAGAATGGCATCCCCCGCCGGTATCATCACCTTTTTCCGGGTCAAGCGACTTGAGGCAGGTCACCTTGTAGGGCACCGTGATGCGCTCTTTTGCCTCGATGCTGTCGGGCACTTCCGTTAAAAACGCGTATCTGAAGTACTCGTCATCTTCCGGAACCGCCAGGTTGACCTCGTCTGCGCGCACCAGGCCCTGGTTGGTAAGAGTGAATTCGCCGCAAAACACATCACCGGCTTCCATGTCCGGCAGGGAGACAGAGGCCGGCTCGATCATCACCACGGGCGCGGGCACATCGGTTTCGTATGTGGCCGTGAGCACGATATCGTACTTGTCTTCAATGGTGGTCTCCGTGACCTCCCATTCCACGGTGACCAGGTTGTATTCCAGAAAAACCTCTTCTGTGGCCGTAATGCCAGGTTTGACCCAGATGCGGCCGATTTCTTCCTGGTGGCTGTCTGCGCGGACCCGGTATTTGTAGCGGCCGGCCGGGATTTCGGTGAGCATGGCCTCGCCCAGTGCGTCCGTGGCTGCGGTGTATTCCTCGGTGAGAACCTCTTCGTTCTGAAGGCGGATCCGGGCGTTTTCCAGGCCCTGGATCGGCTCTCCCTGCTCATCCAGGGTGCCGGTGTACAGGTCGGTGACCTTGAACAGGACGTTGCCCTGCCCTGACATGGTGACTGCTGCATAGAGGTTGATGTCCGTGGTTTCAAAATTGGCGCTTTGCACCCGGAGCCGGAACTCGTAATTTCCTTCCGGGGAGGTCTCAGGCGGGGCGAACACGATTGCCAGATCGCGGCTTTCTTCCGGATCCATGTCCCCGATATCCCCGGATGAGGTGAGATAGACCCAGTCCGGGGCTGGCGTGCCGTCCGGGTTGACCAGTTCCGCTGAAACCTCTTCCAATGCAGCGGTGCCGCGGTTTTCAAGGGTGACGGTTTCAGTGACCGTATCTCCCATACTGGTGCCGGTCTCAACGTAATCCGGGGAAAACCACAGGGCCGGGGCGGCCTCCCTGAAATGGCACTCCACGGGCAGGGTTTGCCATCCGTCCGGGTTTTCGTCGCTGACCAGGCGGAGCACAAACCGGCCCTCTGCATCAGCGTTGTTGTCCGCCCAGGCGGAAAAGGACACGTTGGCGGTCTGCTGCGAATAAAGCGCATCCACGGCATCCCCGCAGGTGACATGAACGCCTTCGGGCTTGACCCCGTCAGGCTGGTCTTCTGCATGGTATTCAAAGCAAAGGCTATTCACCGTGGTCCCCATGCCCGCGGTTGCCCTGACGGAGACGGTGTGCTCAAAGTTGCGCGGAATGGTCAGCTTATAGCCGGCATACTCCAGGCTTACCCGGCTGATCACGAATTGCGCCTGCACGGGCCGCTCTGTCAGGTCCGGGTGCACGGCACAGACCTTGTAGGTGCCGGATTCGCCGGCAAGCGGGGAAAACGGATATGAAAACCGGCCGTCTGGATCGGTGTGGACGGTCTGCTCACGTTCAAACCCGTCATTTGAAATCACCAGGTTCAATGAGGCCCCGGACAGCGGCGCGTCTGTATCGCGGTCAATGGCGCGGCCCGTGATGGTAACATCCGTGTCACCGGTGGAGGTTTTTGGGGAGACGTCGGCAATTTCGCCGTAATAGGCGGTATCCACCAGGCTGACCCCGGTTCTGGCGCTCATGCCCGCCATGACCACTTCATCGGTCCGGTTATGGTGGTAATATATGTTTTCAATAAAGACCCGGGCGGTCAGTTCGTCGGGCGCGTCGCCGGGCACGGTCAGTTCCACAGGTGCGGCGGCAAAAGACGCGTCCGGGGCCAGGCGGGCCACAGTATTGCCGTTTGCCAGAGTGACGACATCCTCTCCTGTGGCGCATTGAAAATTTTCCGAAGCAATAACATTGCCGTCTTTGTCTTCCAGAAAAACGATGATTTCATCTGAAGGTTTTTTGCCGGATTTTTTCGCGGTAATGATTTCAATGGGCTCGTCGCAGGTGTTTTCCAGGGTAAAGCGGACTGCGCCGGTACCGCCGCGGGTGAATTCTTCCGCGGCCATTCGCAGTTCAAGCATGCCGTCTGCCACTTCCAGGGTGCCTGTGCGGGAAATGCGAATGGTTTCGTTTTGTTCCTCGGTGATTTCCAGGGTGGCGGCGGCATCGGCAATATCCGGCAGGTCGTCATATCCGCCCACAACCACCGGAACGGTTTTTGTCCGGCCGGGCAACATGGAAAAGGTTTCGGATACGTGGTCACGGCCGTTTACTTCCGCGTGAAGCCGCGCGGAAGGTATTTCTGCAGAGGCATTGCTGGTGATTGTATAGTCAACGGCATTCATGATGCCGCGCCGGATCTTTGCATCCGGTGCGGGTTCGAATTCCACGGGCGGCAGGGTAATGGTGCGCGGCAGGCTTTCATGGCCGTTTTCATCCACTGCCACCACGGTGTAGGTGCGTTCATCTTCGGTGTACCCGGTGTCGGTATACGCGGTCTCTGCAATGAGTTCGCTGTTTAGCTGCTGCCGGCCTTCGCCCTGGCCCAGGTAAATGTTGCATCCGGCAACCCCGCCTGCATGGGTCCAGGAAAGCACCGGCGGCTGCAGGTCGGTTTGCTCCACTGTCATGCTTGCCACGGGCAGCAGTTCAAAGTTGAGATAAACGCTGTTGGACGGTTCTGAAACATTGCCGGCCGCATCTTCTGCCGCCACTGCGTAGCAGTGCTCCGAAGGTGAGGGATCGGGGTCCACCACCGAGGTGTTTTCCATTTCAATGCCTTTGACAACCGGACTTAAACCTTCCAGGCTTGTTATTTCATCTGCTTGTGAGCGATAAAGCGAAAACGTGACGGTTTCCGAATATCCGGGGGATGTCCAGGCTGCGTGAATTCCGTTTGATGCCAGGTTCAGGGAAAGATCCTGCGGGGCGGCCGGGGCCTGGGAATCTGCGCGGACCGCCACCGGCTCGCTTTGCGCGCTCTGCGATGTCTGCTCATTTTCCTGCCGGATGCTGGCTATGGCGTAGGTATAAATGCCGTCTGCAGCCGTGGAATCAACATATTGCTCGCACGAATCTTCCAGGAGATCCCCGTGGGCTGCAATCTCATCTTCTTCCGGGCCCATGCGAAAGAGCTGGTAGCCCGCGGCACCGGCTACCGGCTGCCAGCTCAGCCGGATCTCCCCGCCGGGCAGAGGAGTTCCGGTAAAGCCGGTTGGTGTTTCAAGGGGCGGCAATTCGCCCTGGTAAACCTGGAAGGCGTTGTCCGCGGATATGGTGCTGCCGGTATTGCCCAGATGGTCGGTGCCCTCGTAGACAAAGGAGAGGATCTCGGGTTCTTCCAGCCCGCCATCTGCAGGCAAAAGAAATTCCACCTGCCAGGCCTGGGCGTCATCTGCCTGGGGCGCGGTTTCAGACAGGGCGTCCACGGGCATGGCCTGTCTGCCTTTGGCGGACAGGCGGTATTGAATTTGCGGGGTTTGCCCGTCGGCAACAGGCTCATCAAGACCCAACACGGCCGTAATCTTTGCTTGATCGTCGTTTCTGATGGGCGATGCCGGAAAAACGTTTAACCGTGTGACTTCCGGGGCATGGGTGTCTATTTCCACAGAACCGCCGTCGCTGATCTGCGTGCCGCGGTTGCCGACCTTGTCCCTGCCGGAAAAGACCGCCCAGGCTGTGCCAGAGGACGTGGATTCCAATATGGTAAAAGATCCGGTATAATTGGTATCCGATACCCCGGAAAGCTCAACCGGGATGGGAGTGCCGCCTTCCGGGGTGATACTTAAAAACGGCATGGCCATCAGCGATTCGCTGACTTCCATGGAAACATCCACCCGGCCCGGGGCCATGGCCCCGGTTTCAGGATCATAGGCGCCCTGGGGGGAATAGGAAATGGAAATCACATAAGGCGCCTGGCTGTCCGATACCGAAGTGGCTTGGTTGGAAAGAGCGCTTTTATTTCCGGCTTCGCTCACGGCGGTGGCCCGGTAGAAATAGGTGCCGTCCGTGTCCGGCAGATCGGTGTATGAGCTGGTTCTGATCAGGGATTGGGTCAGTTGTTCGGCTTGCGCAACCGAATCAAAAGAAGCGGTGTGCCGGTAAAGATGGTAGCCGGCAATACCTTCTGCATTGACCGCGTTCCAGGACAGCCTAATCCTTCCGGTCTCGCGGGCCTTTGCCGTCAGACCGGAAGGGGCCGCAGGAATGGCGGTGTCAAGGACAACGGTGACGGCATCTGAAAAATCGCTTGCCCCGGCCCGGTTTTCCGCCCGGGCGGTGATCGTGTTTTCACATTCCGCGAGATTGATACGGCCGGCAAAATGCCCGGATTCATCGGTTTCCACAGTGTTGCCGGTTTGATTGCCGTTGACGCGGAAGCTCACCACGGCTTTTTTTTCAGCAGTGCCGGCCACCACCAGTTCCGGGTCATTGGTCAGATATCCGTCTTCCGGAAACCGGATAACAGGCGTCCGGGGCGGTGCCAGTTCGATGGTGAATGTATATTCCACGGTCCGGGTGTTGCCCAGGCTGTCATAAGCCACAATGCGCAGGGTGTGTTCTCCGTCTTCAATGGAATGGATATCCAGACGGCACTGGCTGACCGGGCTGTAGTCCTTGCATTTCAGGTCTCCGTCCATGTAGAATTCCACCCTGCTTACGCCCGCGGGATCTGATGTCTCGACCCGGAAAACGCCGGATTCGGTAATGCGTCCGCCGTCTGCAAAGGGATCCCGGCCAAACGTGATGGAATCAATCCCGGGCCCGGATTCATCATCGGTTGGGATTGCGGTAATCGTGGACACCCCGGTCTTTTCCCCGTCTGAAATGTTAAGCGCAGTAACAGCAAAAAAGTACGGGGTGAGGTTATCCAGGCCCGCTACCTTGGCGGAAGTTTCATTGGCGGTCACTGCGGGCGACATCCCGGAGACTGAGTCAAAATCCGTGGCAGAGACATACACGGCATAGTGACTCACCAGATCTGATGGACTTGAATGCCCCCAGTTGAGCTTGACATATCCATCAAAGGTTTCTGCACTCAAATCTGCGGGGTTTTCCAGCAGGGTGGCGCCGGTGATTGAAGCCCCCGTGCTTTCGTTGCCGTCTTCATCCACGGCAGTGATTTTAAACCCATATCCGGTAGCCGGCAAAAGGGCTGTGGCCTCCCAGGTGCGTTGGTCCTCGGGAAATTGTTCGCCCTGCTGGATTCCATCAAAATATATTCTGTAGCCGGACAGGTCTTTTGCAGAATCCTCTGATCCGGTCCAGGAAAAAACCAGTCTGTCTTCAAAAGAATCGGCCGTGAGTTCAGTGACGTCTTCCGGGGGCACCACGTCAGCAATCGTGGCAGATACTGATGTTACAGAATTGTCTGAAAGGCCGGTCTTGTCCACCGCCACAACTGCGAACCAGTATTTTTCTCCCTTTTCAAGACCTGTTGCCTGGTAGGTGAACGTCCCGGCATCCACCGTGTCCAGGGGTTCTTCCATGTCAGAGACATCGTGGAATTCGGAGTCACTAATGTATACGCGGTAATAATCGATATCGCCGTGCAGTGATTCGTCATAACCGGTCCAATCCAGGACTGCGAAAGTGCCGTCACTGTCGCCATCCGCAGCGAGGGTCTCCACGGGCAGCGGGGAGACATCGTCATAAACGATTGCAATTTCCGCGGGTTTGCTTTCATTTCCGGCCCGGTCCACGGCTTTTACTGTGAACATATTCAAACCGTCTGCCAGGGAAAGCGTATGCTCCCAGGATGTGGTTTGCGTATGATCGATCCTGTTTTCCCCGTTGATCCTTATGGCAGCCAGACTCTCCTTTGTGCCGCTGATCCGGGGTGACGGGTTATCGGTCGGAGAGGTTACGGGGAAGATTTCAGGTGCGGCAGGGGCGGTTGTGTCCACGGTAAAGGTGAACTCCTGCAAGGGGCCCTGATTTTCCAGATTGTCCCTGATCTGCAGGGAAACCGTGTACTGCGAGTCTGAAAATACTTTGGCGGGCGTGAAACGCAGGTCATGGTCGTTTATCAATTCCCATTGCCCGTTGACAACGTTGCCATCACTGTTTTGTACCCGGAGCAAGCTGTTGTCAAGGTCCGTTCCCGCTCCTGGTTCGTTGACTGCAACCGTTACAGACGGTGGCGGGGCGCTGAGAAATGTGTTGTTTTCCGGTACCACGGCGGTTACTTCAGGGGCGGTGGTGTCCAGAAGAATATCGACCCAAACGGCCGGCCCCGGATTGCCGGCTTCATCTTTAAGCCGGATTTCAATGGCATTTTCGCCTTCGGTCAACAGGTATTGGCTTCTCCAGTCTGGCCCGACTCCGGGCCGGGCCATTGTCACACCGTTTATCACCACGCCGGTGCCGGCATCCCGCGTGCCTTCCAGGGTGATCAGGGCCGTGTTTGATTGGTTACTTGCCGGCCGCGCCTGTATGGTTCCGCTGTAGACACTTCCCCCGGTGACCAGGGCAGCAGAGGGCTCCTGATTGTCTATGACAAATGTAAACCTGTGCTCCCGCGTGTTTCCGGCCATGTCCGCGGATGTAAAGGATACCGAGTAAGTGCCCGCAGGCAAAGGCAGGTTGTCTGGTACAAAAGCAAATGTGTCCTCTGATTCTGAGATGCTGCCGGAAATCAGACCGTTGCGGCCGTGTTCCAGGAAAAGGCTTTCTGTTACTGCCGCATCATCGACCTGACCGTAATTGTCCTCCAGTACGATGATGATCTGATGGGCTTCCTGAATACGGGCGCCGTCTGAGGGGACCGTTGCTCTGACCACGGGCGGGGCATCGTCTTGAACAGAGATCGGATTTTCAACCAGGCGGTTGTTTTCTTCATCAGGTTCGGAAAATACATCCGTGCTGTCTGCAACCACTTCTATGGTGCAATCCCCGTGGCCTGCAGTCCATACAGCTTCAACAGAAACCGCGTCCCCTACCCGTAGCATCTGATCAACCGTTGCCGTGTGTATTTCCATGTCATTAACAAGAAAACGCACTTCAAACGGATCAACCACCGGGCCGCCTCCTGTATTTTCAACCCGGGCGGTGAGCGTGATCCTTTCTCCGGCACTGATTTGCGGGGGATTCCAGGAGATATTGGTTAACGCCAGATCCGGCTGCTCGCCGTGCGTGGTAAACGACCAGGTCGGTCCCCTGGTTTCCGTGCCATGATTGTCCCGGGCCGTGACTTGCCAGTAGTAAGTGGTGCCTTCTTCCAGGTCAGAGGCCGTGTATTGCAAAGACTCTGCATTTTCCGTTACCAGGGTCATGTTTTCCCTGGTTGGGCCCAGCCGCAGGTCAAATAAAAGCGTATTGGAAGGGTTGGGATCCGTACATTGCCAGGAAAGTGTGACAGGAATGGATGCGCCCTCTTCTTTTACGCGGATTTTTGTTTCTCCATCTGCGGGTGATGGGGATGCCGGTGCAAACGGGGACTCGTTTGCATCAGATACAGTGCTGCATTCACTTTCTGCGGCAAGAAAAGGCACTGCATCCACCTCGCCGTAAAATGCATCCCCGCCCTGGCCCGGGCCGTCAGGGTCCCCCCACCAGTTGTTTTCAGCCGGGATGCTTTCGCTGTTGTTATAGATGCCGTAATTGATGTTGCCCAGAAAGTTGTTGTTTTCAATTTGGGGACTTGCATTGCTGTATATATAAATACCGTCCATATTTTCCGAGATGTTGTTGCAGGTAATAACAGCGGAACTGCTGCCGATTTCGCCTGCATAAATCCCCCTGTTTCCCGCCCGGATGGTGTTTTTGCGGATGACCGGGGCGGCTTTGTACAGAGAAATGTTGCCCTCCATGTCTCCGTATTCAATAAGGGCGTGTTCAATCCTGGAGGCATTGTCGTCGGTCTGGTCTTTGAAACGTATCCCACCCCAGTCACCCGGGGCGGGCGTATCAGCATTGGAGGTAAAGACAATGGGCGCGTCAGGGGTTCCGACGGCTGAAAGCGCGCCGTAATAGCTGTACTTGCGTCCGTACCAGGTATAGCCTCTTCCTATTTGCAAGTGTGTTCCCGGGTCAAATCGAATTTCCGTGCCGGGCTCTATGGTCAAAGTTGCCGTATCCCTGTTGAACTTCTGATAGTGTACGGTCACATCATCCGTGACAATTAAAGGAAGGGACTGTGCCTTCCATGTCACTTGTTTGGATTCTATATATCCGCCCTGAATCCGGATGCCGTTTATGCCGTTGCCTGTGCCTGTGTTGCCTGATATGTTAAAGTTACGATCCGGATGTGTATTGATGCAGGCGCCTTTATTGTTTGAAAAATCATTATTTTCAACCCTGACATAAGAATTTCCGGCCGCATATATCCCGTCGTTGCGATTGTTTGCAATAACACAATTATCAATTGCCGGAGAAGCATTGTCCAGGTATACGCCATGCTTGCTGCTGTACTCTATTTTGCAATCCGATATGAAACCCGGGTCAGCTTTGTCAAAATACAGGTTGGCATCATTGGTCTTTCCCCCGTATTGGATCCGGCAGTGCTTCAGGCGGGTCAATTCATCATCCGTCTCCTCCCTGAAATAGATCCCCTCCCAATCACCCATACCGGGAGTCTCGGAATGGGAAGTAAAAACAATGGGATCTTCAGGCGTGCCAACTGCCGAAAGAGCGCCTGAATGTGGGCCTTGTTGTTCATGATAACCGATATACAACCCCGTAAACCGCCTATCAAACCGGATTTCTGTTCCAGGCTCTATAATTAGCGTCGCTGTATCACCGCTGGCATCCGAATGGCCAACGGTCACATTACCGCTAACAATAAAGGGAAGAGACTGTTTTCGCCAGATCACTTCATCCGACGATACACTTCCGGACCTGATTTCAATACCATTGGTCCGGTTCCCTGAGCCCGAGTTGTCCGCGACCATGCTTAAAAGATCCGGGGCTGTTGTGATGCAGGCGCCATTGTTGTCCAGAAAATAATTTCCTGTCATCTGTGCATACGAATCCCCGGCAGCAAAAATCCCACTAAGTCCGTTGTTTTCAAAGATGCATCCGTCAATCACCGGGGAAGAATCTTTAAGATAAATGCCGTATCCGCTGCTGTTTTTAATTGTGCAGTCTGCAATCAGGGTTGGAGACGCATCTTCCATATAAATATTGGATCTGTGGTAATACTCTCCATAGTCATAGCCTGCATCGGAAGAACCCAGGGAAGTCATTGCCGCCTCCCTGTATCCTGCGTATTCAACCGTACAATTTTCAAGCAGTGTTTTTTCATCATCTGTCTGATCCGAAAAATATATCCCTTTCCAGTCTCCGGGCCCGGGCATTGCATCAGGGTGACTGGATTCAGCAAACAATTCGGCTTCCGGAATGATTTCATAATCCGAAATGCCGCCGTTTGACGTGAAAACAATGGGCGCCTGGGGTGTCCCGGCTGCTGAAAGGGCTCCCTGGTGGCTGCCGGCATTTCCTTCAAATTCTCCATGATAACCCACAAACAAACCCGTACCCGGGGCAAACCGCACTTCAGTGCCGGGCTCGATGGTTAATACGGCCGTCTCTTTGCTGGTTTCTGGATGGCGTATGATGACATCATCTGAAACCACATACGGGCTGTTTTCTGCTGTCCAGGTGGTATTTTCGGTGATATCCCCGCTGACCACGGTGGCAAACAGCGGAGTGCCTGCCTGGCTTGCCACAGCCGTTTGTATTCCGTGAGATATATTGACAGTGGTGACTGCAACGTAATATGTGTTCCGGCTTTCCAGTCCGTAAACAGTTGTTTTGTTATTGGGAACCGAGTACTTGGATACGATTTTTACAGGCTCCATTTCCGCCACAGAATCAAACGGGGACTGACTGATATATATCGCGTAATGCTGAACCAGGTCTGCAGGCCCCACACCGTTCCATGACAATATGAAACTGCCGTAATGAGGGGTTATTTTCAGGTTTTGCGGGTTGTCCAGGAGTGTTGCGCAGTCAATGGTAACGGGCCAGCTTTCGTTGCCGCTGCTGTCTATGGCCGAGACAGACACCTCGTATCTGCTCGCGGCAGACAGGCCGGTGAGTTCAAGGGTGTTTTGTTCAGGATCAATAAGAGTGCCGGTTTCCTCGTCATTGACACAAACCCGGTAGTTCTCAAGGTCATTGTCACTGTTGGGGCAATGATCCCACATAATGGTCAGGGAGGTCTCCCGGCACTGCTCCACCCGGACCTTGTGAACACGCCCGGGCGGAGTGGTGTCAACAAGTGTTACCGGTTCCAAAGGGCTGACTTGTGTATGTGCATTTTCGGCATCATCAACCGGGACAACGGCAAAATAGTAGGTTTCGCCGCGCTCCAGACCGTCCAGGGTATGGGATTGGTTTTCTGCGGAAACCGTGGCTTTTGCCTGAAGACCGTCCACTGCGCTGAAGGTTTCTGTTTCCGCGTAAATCATATAGATTGCGACGCCTTCCTGGCTTTGCGCATCATAGGCGGACCAGTCCAAAAAAGCGGAAATACCGTCTGTTTCACCGTTGATCACCAGGTCGCTGCCCACGGGTGCGGGGGTGAGTCATCCTGTGCTGCCGCAGTCAGTGGAAATGCAAACAACATGCAAGCCATAGCCACAATTAAAGTTGTTGCCGCCGGGAAAAGAGTGCTTTTGAAATATTGAAAAAAAAACACGGATCCTCCCTGATGCCAGAGGGTTGGATTTATCTGAACCGGCCCGGTGACCAGCCGGTCCTGCCGGATCAGTCCTCACAGCTTCTGCATGGCGTCTGACGGGTCGATTTTATTCTTTCTTTTTTTGGCGCGCCGGCGCGTTCCCGGTTTTCCAGATATTTGACATAGGCTTTCATGCCGCCTGTGAGAAAAAAGACATTTTTGATTTCAGCGGATTTGATCTTTTTTCTGAAGGTTGCGTAACCAGTGCCCGCCTGGTTGAATATGAGCACCGAATGATGCGGATGGTTTTTGTGATACCCGGCCACGACGCTGATAAGCTCCTTGCCGGTGGGATTGACGTATACCGTATTGTCAAAGGCCACGGGGGCTTGCAAACCGGAAATATCCACCGGCAGAAAGGACCGGGCGGCGTATTGCTGGAAAACCCTGCGCGGAGAAACCATTGCCAGTGTCCTTTGGGCAAAAGGTTCTTTTCTGACAGGCAGGCCTTTGGCGACCCAGGCCTTGAGCCCGCCGCTTAAGATGCGGGCATCAAAGCCCATATTGCCGAGGTCTTTACAGGCAGAAACCAGCGGCATGCTGCTAAATCCCTTGTTTACAAGCACGATGTTTTTGCTTTTCAGATAGGCCTTGGTTTTTATAAAGTCTACCGGAATACGGATGGCCCCGGGGATGCGGATTTGTTCAAATTCTGCTTTTTTTCGCACATCCACGAGCAGTATTTCCCGGCTGCTTTTTATTTGTGCGGCAATATACTCCGGGCTGACAAACACAGCCCTGCCCTCTTCTGCCGTGACAATGCCGGCGGGCATCGGAAAAAAAACTGCAATAATCATTATCCCTGCAATCGCCTGCTTCATTTGACTATTTTTCCCTTTCCGCCTATTCCGCGCCCAAAAGATTTTTCTTTTCAAACAAGTGGTTGTCCGGTTCAAAGATCACGTAAACCGGCCTGGTGCTTTCAAGATAGGCGCCGGCCCTGATCCGGCGGCGGCGTCCCCTGGAGCGGAAATCCACACTTGCCGGTGTATCGCCGGGTGTTCCGCAGGTTTTTATCACCGGATTGCTTTCCTTATTGTGCAGTTTTACTTCAGTATCCGGGTCCGGGCACACCACGGTGATGGATTTTGCATCCATGGGTATGGCATATTGCCTGGCCAGATACGCGCTTTCGAGCAGCACGGTTGCGCCATCTCCGTATTTTGCGTTTTTCTGCACCGCCCCAATGGGCTTGTCCGCTGTTATGTAAACAGATCTGTCCGGTTTTCCGGGTTTCGGGAGGAAACCGGGCCGACCACCGGGTACTTTCATCACAGAGCCGGCATCCATGAGATAATATTCCCGGGTGCCATCGGCACGAAGAACGGTTACCGTGGTGTTGTCCGCCATTGCCCCGATATGGGTATTGTCCGCCTGAACTCCCCAAATGTCCCTGGATGCCGGGGCAACCGGGTAAGCATCCATGACTGCGCTCACACATCCGGCATTCCATGCGGCTGTATGGGAGATGACCACCGGCATGTCCGCTGTTATGACCGAGGAAATGGAGTTGTTTTTTCCTGCATTGAAAACTTTTACCCCGCCTCCGGGAATTGAGATGTTTTCCGTACGGCTGCCGAGATCAATGCTGACGGATGAATCGCCGTACGGGCTGCAAATATAATATATGTGTTCGCCCTGGATATGAGGAATGACAAAATGCCTGCCGGCAAAGGCCTCGGGAACCGGCATCGCGGTTTCAGGCGCGTTGCCGCAGATGCTGAAATGGCCGGTGCCGGCAACAACATCCCCCGGGTCCAGATGGGTGGGGGAAAGGGCTGCCGATTCATACTGATCCAGTTCCAGACTTTCAGCGCCTGCGGTGATATGGTTGCCGTCCTCCAGGCTTGTCACGAAAAGCGTTGCGGTAAGCAGATCCGGGTTCAGGATAAAGTAGCGGACAACCGGCGGATCTGTCCTTGGTGCAACTTCCACGGTAAAGCTGATATAAGTGACAGCTCCCTCTGAATCCGTTGCGGTTACGGTTATCAGCGCGCTGCCGTGCCGGTTTTGGGCGGGCATGACAGTTATGGCAAGGTTGCCGACTGATCCGCTGACAGCGATATTTTCGTCCGGGATCAGGTCCTGGTTGTCTGAAGAAAACGATATTTCAATGTCTCCGGCCGCATCTTCCGGATCGCTTACAGTAAAGGCCACACCTGAAACCGCTGTGTTCTCCGATATTACGGCATCCTCAATATCAGAGACCGCCGGACTGTCATTGACAGGCGTGATCGTAACATGAACCGCTGCAATATCGGAATCCGCCGTGCCGTCCGTGGCCACATAGGCAAAAGAATCTTCTCCGTGGTAATTGTCTCCGGGTATATAGGTAAATGATCCGTCTTCGTTCAGGTTCAGGCTGCCGTGAGCCGTGCTTTCAACCAATCGGGCGGAAAGCGTGCTCCCGGGATCCGCATCCCGGTCATTTTCAAGCACGCCCGGTGCATCTGCCACCAGCGGACTGTCCTCGGCTATGGTATAAGCATCATCTGCAGCCTGAGGCGGGTCATTGACATTGATAACCTGGATATCAAAAGGTCCAAGAGACGCACTGGCGCCTGCAGCGTCGGTTACCGTAATGACGATATCTTCTGAAATGCCCACATGTTCATTTCCGGGGTTCCGTTTAATGAACCGGATTCAGGATCAAATTGCGCCCAGTCCGGTTTGTTGGTGATGGTAAAGAATAATTGATCGCCCGGGTCAGGATCCTGGGCTGTTGGCGTAAAACTGTAATTTGCGTCCTGATATACAGCGGTTTCAGGGGCTCCTGAAATAACGGGCTCCTGATTGGTCTGGCGGATAAAAAACATTGCGGTTTGGCTCCAGCCAGGGCTTTGTCCCTGCTTGTCCGCGGCAAGCACCCGCCAGTAATAGATGGTATTGTTTTCAAATTCATTTTCGGGTTCAAATACCGGCGCATCGGCTTCTTCCCGGATGATCGGATCCTGGCAATTCTGATCCTTGCAGATTTCAAAAGTATATACGATATCGTCTGCATCCGGATTGCGCGCCGGGTGCATTGATAGTTTTGGTGCCAGCACTCCGGACCATGCGTTTCTGCCGGGATTTTTGATAACAGGCCGGGATGGCGGCGTGTTTTGGGTATTTACAAAAAAGCTTGCATATGCCCACCGGCTTTGCGCCCGGCCGTCATCTGCCTTTGCCCGCCAGAAATACCGGGTGTCCTCGTCAAGTCCGGCGATTGACCATGAAGTGGCATCAAGGCCTTGGGTAATTTCCGGAGACTGAACGATTTCAGGGGAATTAAACGCTGGATCCGTGTCCACCTCAAAATAATAGGAAAGCGGATCTCCGTTGCCATCTGTGGAGTTGTTGACCACCAAATCGGTTTCCGGGCTCGCCACAACGGATCCGGCTTCGGGTGAAGCAATCTCCGGTGGTGCGGGTGCCTGGTTTGCGGTATTTATGGTAAATGATGCGGCTTGGGTTGTGGTTTCAGCGCCGTGTTCGTCCTCGGCAACCGCGCGCCAGTAATAAACAGAACCGTCTTCAAGTTCGATGTCAGGCTGCCACTGGCTCACCGGTCCGTCCAGGGGAGATATGTCCGCGGCCGAGACCACAGGAACAGACATGCTGGAATCTGTATAGATTTCAAAATTATAGGCAATCGTGTCATTGTCCGGGTCGGTACTGTTTGTCACTTCAAGCACGGGGCGCAGGGCATTGACTTCTGTGCCGTCTGCGGGCCGGCTTATACGAAATACACCCGGTGCCTGATTTTGTGCATTGACAAAAAAACGGCCATGGGCCCACAGGCTGTAAGCCGCCCCGTCCGTGGCACGGACCCGCCAGTAATACCATTTGTTTTCATCCAGGCTTTGGCCAATCTGCCAGGAAGTGCGGTCCTGCTCCCCGGCGGGTATGTTTTGCGCTTTTTCCACAAGCCGGCCGTATCCCTTGCCGTCGCGCCCGAGATTGCCGAAATATTCCCGCTCCCAGTCATCATCCATTCCGTCAGCGTCTGTATCACCAAACGGATGGACTGCAATGGTCATGGCTTGGCTGTCCTGCTGTTGACCGTCAGAAGCACTGAAAGTCAGCCGGTAGGTCCCGGACTGCCCCATGAACGGGGTCCATTCAAATATGGCCGAGCCCTCGCCAAGATCGGTAAACTCAGCGCCTGCCGGCAGACCGGATACTACCAATTCCGGCATTGTGCCGTCTGGATCGGTTGCTTCAACCGGAAACGAAACCTGTTGTTCCTCTGCGATGATTTTGTCCGGAATGAACTGGATCTGCGGTGACTGGTTGCCCTGGGCGGGATCATCAAAAACCAGAACATAACTGCCCGTAGTGTTGACATCGAAAAGGTTCACAAAATAATTCCAGCCGTCTTCCGGGTTTTCCTTTCTTTGCTTTGACAGCCAGGCATTTTCCGGCCTGACGTGTTTGCCGTCGCTGCGGGTTGCCTTGTCTAAAGGTTTGTCACCGTCATGCGGGTCGGGAAGCTTTATGTAAATAAAGCCGGGATCATCCGGCGTGGATACTTCGTATGAATACCGGGTCCCTGATGTCTCCAGGCGGGCAATGCCCGAATCCGCTGACTGATCAGATACGCCGCCTTCCGCGTTGTCTGATTCGTAAACCTTCAGGTTGCCGGCGTCTCTTGCAAGAAAATCGCGTATATTGTCTTTTCCGGGAAGGTCGACCAGCACGTCTTTTACGAGAAAATGCGTGTTAACATCCTCCTGCCGGATCAGGGAAGTGAGTTCTCCGCCGAGTTCGTCGGCATGGGATATTGTTGCTCCAAAATCCTTGAATTCGCCGGACAGGGTGCAGGTCATGATCCACCGGCCCACTGCCGCATCTCCCGGCTCAATATCCCCGAATTCAACAAGCAGGCTGTCTTTTGCCGGCTTTCCCTTAACACGGGAGCCCCGGATTTTAAAATCAATCAACAACCCCTGTTCGTTTTCCACGATTTCCGGCTGGGCGGAATCGATTTTAAGATCATGTGCGGTGCTGCTGCCGTTATTTTTGACCCGTACCCCCAGGGTAAAAGGCTCGGGCGGTTCCACCGCCTGTGTCCAGGCATCATCGCCGTATACGTCCCGGGTGAGAAAATAATCCAGGGCAATCTGCGGCAGGGGTTTGACAAAAATATAATCCGGGCTCACTTCAGTGGTGTGCTGCTCGCCGCCAAGCGTATATGTCAGACTGGCCCCTACGTGGTAGCGCTTTCCGTTCTTTTGCCCGTCTGCCGTGCCAGGGGCCGGGATGATCAGCCAGTGAAGATCTGAAGAGGATAAGGGCGCGACCGGATCGATATCCCACGTGTTGTTGCCGCTGTTGGAAATTTTCTCAGAATCCGGGCGTATGAAAAACGCCGCGTCGGTATTGTCCGGATCAGAGGAGGCCAGTACGGGATTGCCGTCCTGGTCGCTGAAAATGACCTCGACGACCACGTTTTCAAGGGACAGACCGGTAAGGCCGTTATTGATCTTCATGTGCGCGTCAAAAGCCTGCCGCTCCAGGGTGAGTTCCTGGCGGATTTCAATTTTGACGACCGCACAAATGGATTCTGCGGCGGATGCCGTATGAAACATTGATAGAATCACGCACCCGGCAAAGGCTGCAAACAAAAACGGTTTCAGATGAAAGCCGAAGCTTTTCTTCATTGATCCCCTCGTCCGGAATTTAAATTGTCATGAGTTCATTTCTGCTTTGATGCCTTGGCCACAAACCCGGAAAAGATTGTGATTTTTCATTGGGTTTGCACATTGGTCGCCGATAATGTGCAGTGCAATATAAACCGAATCTTTTTCCATAAACACACGGTTCCAGGGGTCTGCCACACGCCATTGGCCGTTGACATAAATTTCGGCCCAGTTGTGATAGCCCGAAGGTTGCAGGACCGTATTTCTCTCGCAGATATATCCGCCCACCCTTCTGCAGGGTATGCCTGCCGCGCGGCACAAAGCGGCAAACAGGTCCATATATTCCGTGCAGTCGCCCGTCCCCCGGGTCAAAGCATAAAGGGCCCCTTGCTGCTGTTTGACATATCCACTGTATTCCATATGACTGGAGACCCATTTATAAATGGCTTCTGCCGTGGCCAAACGGTCGGCCCTTTTCAGAGATGACGCACGGGCTTTGATAGCCGGGTGACGGGATTGGACACGGAATTCCTGCTGCAAAAATTCTCTGCAGCCATCAGGACAGGCGGTTTTCGCAGGCTTTTGCGTTATAAGGAGATCTGTTTTCACGGTGATAATTTTGGAAGCAAAAGGGGCAATGTTTTCAAGCGGGAAATAAAGTACCCGGTTTCCGTAACAATCCCGGGTCAGGTGATAAGGGTGAGAGGATTTGATGGTTTTCAATGTTTGACGGGCAGTTTTCCCCACAGGTGCATAAGTCCAGAGGGAAACATCTTCGGCCGTGCTGTTGGTTGTATTTTTAACAGTAAAACTGTAGCGGATCTGCCTTGAACTTTTCCCGGGTGAGTCAGCGTTTTTCTGTACTTGCCGGTTTGCGCTCCATATGGCAACGATTACCAAAAGCAGGGTGGCAACAAATATCCATATGAATTTTTGGTTCATGCGGATTGTCTTTCTGTCAGGGACGAATCCCCGGCTTCTTGGGGCGGGTCTCAAAAAGGCCGCATGGTTATGGATTTTATAAGGACTTTTGCCGAATTTTTTATAAAAATCGGCTATGCCGATTATGAAACAACCTGGATATTGTTTAAGACAAACAGCCGTATATAGATGCGTTTATTACTCTTTAATTGATGGATTACAGATTATGGTAATTCGCTTTTTCTGTGTACGGAAAAACCATTCTTTTCAGAGGTTGTCAAGAAAAAATTTTAATATTTGATTTTTCAAATGTACAAATAAACCATAGATAACAAATACAATTTTCTCTAAATTAACGAATAAATCAGAATAAGAATACCAAAATTTCTATAAAATCGGTGATTCACTGGTTCTTCAACTACTTTCCAGCCCTGGGCCCTGAGCAAGGTGGGGAGAAAACGGTGCATGCCATCGAAAACCGGAATTTCCTCCAGAACATCCCGCCGGATCACCCTGACCCCGCAGCCACTGTCAGCAATCCGGTTCTCGGTGATGCTGTTACGGAACCCGGTTGCCACAGCCGCGCTCTGCCCGCAATTGATCCGGTGCCGGATACTTCCAATTAAGTACGCTGCATTCTACGAAATTGCGCAAGCCTTGATCTTGAACTTCCAGGGAAGTTCAGGGGCGGGGCGGTTTTTAACGCGACATTGAGCGTTTACGGAAACTTCCGTAAACGCTCAGGAGCAAAAAAACTGACCCCGGCCGCAGGGCTTTCTTCCTGCAAAAACAGCGGACGCGATAAAAAGCTTTTTACGGTGCCATTATTTTTAAATGTTTTAGTTGTTGCCAATTCCTGTAGCACGCGTCCCACGCTCATTTCCAAAAAGCCTTGGATTCATTTCTTGTTTCTGGTAGTTTCGGTCGAAAAATGATTTCCGGAAGACCGTTCCGGGTGTCTTCCGGATTTTGCATGTTCGTTTGCATTTATTTTATATTCGGGAAAACCATATTATGAGGCTACCGCTTACACATCCACCCGCATCCATATGCATATTGCGGCTATCGGCTCTGGGCGATATCTGCCATACCCTTCCTGTTGCCAGGACCATACAGCGAACTTGGCCAGAAACCCGCATTACCTGGATAATCGGCAAGACAGAACACAGTATGGTGGGCGATATTCCCGGTATTGAGTTTGTGGTATTTGATAAAAGCAAAGGGTTGAAGGCTTATCCCGACCTTTATCAACAAATGCGCAGGCGGCATTTTGAAGTGTTGCTGCACATGCAGATGGCATTGCGTGCCAGTGCCGCCAGTTGCCTTATCCCGGCCGATATCCGCCTGGGCTTTGACCGTGTCCGGGCCAAGGATTGGCAATGGCTGTTTACAAATCATCGTATCGCCTGTAAAGACCGACAGCATGTAATGGAAAGCTTTTTCGGCTTCACCGAGGCACTGGGCATAAGGCAAAAGTGTCTGGAATGGAACATCCCGATTCCGGAGCACGCCAGACAAAAGGCACAACAATACCTGTTCGGTGTTAATGATTATATTGTGATCAGCCCCTGTTCCAGTATGAACTACAGAAACTGGTTCAGCGGAGGTTATGCTTCCGTGGCCGATTATGCTGCGGACAAATACAGGCTAAAGGCCGTGATTGTCGGTGGGGACACAGACATCGAAAGACGCTATGCCTATGAAATCCGACGGCAGTCAAAAACCAGGGTGATTGATCTGGTGGGCAGAACCGATCTTAAGCAGCTGCTGGCGATACTGGAAGGCGCAAAACTGGTTATAGCCCCGGACTCAGGGCCGGCACACATGGCCACGGCCACCGGCACGCCCGTAATTGGTCTGTATGCCACCACCAATCCGGATCGGGCCCGGCCTTACTTCAGCCAACAATATGTGGTCAATCGCTATAATGAAGCCGTCAGGGACAAGTATGATAAAACACCCGACCAAATGCCATGGGGGCTAAGGGTTCGAGATGAGGGAACCATGGCGCGCATTACCGTCAAAGACGTCACCGATATGCTGGATCAATGGATGCAGGGCGCCTGAGCCTCTACTGCTTTGTTATTTTGAGACAGCATATTCCTTGATAGCGGCGGCAAGCATCGGGATCATGATCTCGTGGTGCCCGGTGATGGCAAACGCCTGTCCGCCAAGGGAAACAGGTCGATGCAGGACATTTGCGTGGGGCCGATAGTGCTGGATCATGTCGAAATTGGCAGTGGTAAAATCCCGCACATCATCTCTCTGGTTCCGGGCCACAGCCAGACATTTGAGAAAAACTTCCGGCATGATGACGGCACTGCCAAGGTTGACGACAACGCCGCCTCCGCCAAGGTCGGCCACAGAGGATATCAGGATGCGAAAGTCCCTGAGAGACGCCTGACCAATGGCCGCACCGTCGGCAGAAGCGTGCTGATGAACGATATCCGTACCCAAAGCGACATGCAGGGTAAAAGGTATGCCAAGTCCGTAACAGCTGGCAATCAAGCCCCGGTCAATGTAGGGAAACTCTGCCTCTTTCTGCAGAAATCCCAGGGCGGTGCCGAAACCAGTTTTGTTATCAGCAGCACATTTTGCGGCCTTATTGACAAATTCAGCCGTATCATGGGCCATGCCGAACATGCCGGTTTCAAGCTGTGAACAGACTTCTTCGGAAGTGTGGCCGAACCATGCCATCTCGGTATCATGTATGGCCACAGAGCCGTTGGAAGCAAAATGTGTGATAAAGCCGTTTCGGGCCAGATCAATGAGAACGGGGGTGCAGCCGGTTTTGATGACATGACCGCCGATCATGGCGATAACCGGTTTTTGTTTTTCTTTGGCTTCAATGACTGCCAGCGCCAGATTTCGCAGATCGTCTGCCCTGAAAACATGGGGCAGGCTATCGAGGAAAGTCCGAAAAGAAGCCCCTTCCGCAAATGGCCTGGCCTGGAATGCGGATCTGACTTTGGAGGCCCGGTTTTTTGCTGAGTAGGTTTTATTGTTATCCAGATTGCTTTCCTGGAAATAGTGCATTGATCATTTTCCTTTTCCTCATGGCCGCGACTTTGATTAGCCGAATTTCTGGCAACAGGACCCGGCAGGTCGAACCAGAACAAGCTGTTTTATCCTAACTTGTTTATCAAATTCCAATTTTTATGTAAAGCCAAGTTCGAAGTGAAATTTTCACCCGGAACTTGTGGCCGGGATATTTTATGCGAACCTGAGATATCCCCGGCTGAAATAATCTGGAATTTTATCCAAATGTTTACAAGCACGCACAAAGCTATGATCGATTCTTGAAAAGGCGCGGATTTTTTTCAATAAACGAATGAATCCATCGCTCTAAAAAGGATTGATTTTCAGAAGTTTTCAGGTAGCTGTATCCCAGAAACGCTATGTGAGAAGGCTTTGCCAGTCAGGAAATACATGAAGCCGGATTGTGCACCGCAGTTGATTTCAGTATTCTTTTCGGAACGTAAATGTTTGCCGGCATTGTTGGTAAAGCGTATCGGTGAGCTCGAAGATCTGATGCATGAAAAAAAAAGCCAGAAAGTTGAGATTTTGATATATGCATACCCTTTGCGCAAACCGGCCCTGGGCCTGAAACATGCGGGTATTCATTTGTTTTTTGACTTTGTGTGTGTGTTTTTGTAAAATCTTACGAATTATAAAAACACCGGACTACAGACATTGCCGAAATGCGGCAGCGAATCCGGAAAGGAAAAAATTTCAAAGGAATTCCTGAAAAAACAAAGCAGAAGATACAGCACCAAAAAAAGTTACAGCTTTTCCACGAGCAGGCCCGGAGCCTGCAAAGCTATGTGGAGGAAAAGGAATTTTCATGAAAACATTTATGGATATTGTGTCTGAACACAACCAGGTGCTCGGTGATTCGCTGGCATCATTTGAAAAAAATTTCGATACGGCGCTGGACGTTTGTATTCACTGCCTGCAAAACCAGGGAAAGCTGATGATCTGCGGAAACGGCGGATCTGCCGCTGATGCCCAGCACTTTGCCGCTGAACTGGTGGGCCGTTATGAAAAGGAAAGAAGCCCGTGGCCGGCTGTTGCCCTTTGCGTGGACACTTCCATTATCACGGCCCTGGGAAATGACTACGGGTTTGAGCAGGTCTTTGCCCGCCAGGTAAAGGCTTTGGGCCGTGCCGGGGACGTACTTGTGGCCCTGAGCACCAGCGGCAATTCCCCCAACGTGGTCAGGGCTGCTGAAACCGCCCGGGAAATGGCCATCAAGGTCATTGCCATGACCGGTGAAGGCGGCGGGGCTCTGGCGGAGCTGGCCGATGTTTTGTTTGCCGTGCCCTCCAGGCGCACCGCACGGATCCAGGAAGTCCATGAAATCTGCCTGCACGGTCTTGCCCAGGCCATTGAAACCGGGCTGACCAATGCCCGGGCCGAAAGGAAACCTTCATGAAACCTGCTTTTCTGCTTTCCCGCAGTCTCATGGAACTGCTCGAACATGCCCCAAAACTGCATATATGGGTTGTGGGCGACGCGTTTTTGGATGATTATATCGAAGGTGCCATCAAACGGGTTTCCCCCGAGGCCCCTGTGCAGGTGGTCAACGTGGAAAACCAGTTCCAGCGCCTGGGCGGGGCCGCCAATGTGGCAAACGGACTGGCCGAACTCGGTGCCAGGGTGACCCTGGCGGCCATCACCGGCCGGGACGCCCCGGGCCATGCCCTGGCTCAACTGTGCGCTGGAAAAAACATTGATACCCAATGCCTGATCCGGGTCCCGGACCGCCCCACCATCCGCAAGCTGCGGGTCATGTCCCGGCGCCAGCAGATGATACGGCTGGACTGGGAAAACACGGAACCCATTGACGATCAAACCCGGCAGGCGCTTTTTGATGCCCTGGACCATGCTGAGCCGCCGGATGCCATTTTGCTCAGCGACTATGCCAAAGGTGTGCTCACTGACAATGTTATCCAAACCCTTGTTGAAAAAGGAAGAAGCCGCAATATCCCGGTGGTGGTGGATCCCAAATCAAGAGATTTTTCCAGATACAGCCGGGCCTCCATCATTGCCCCCAATCTTCTGGAATTTGAAACTGCAGCCGGCCTCGCTGTTGATCCCCTGGATGAAACCGCAATGGCTGAAGCCGCAAAATCCTTGTGTGAAAACTGCCGGCTCGATGCCCTGCTCATCACCCTGGGAGAGCTGGGCATGGCCCTGTGGAGCCCGGAAAACGGCCTGAAGCGAGTGGATACCCGGGCCCGGGAGGTCTATGATGTCACGGGTGCCGGCGATACAGTGGTGGCTGCCCTGGGATTGTGTCTGGCCGCAAAAATGGATTTTCAGACCGCTGCCATGATCGCCAATGCAGCTGCCGGCATTGTTGTGGGCAAGGCCGGCACCTCCACGGCCAGCCCGGCGGAATTGGTGGAGTCCCTGTCCCCCCCGCTTGAAAACAAAATCATGGACACAAACACCCTTGCCGAACACGTGCGGTGGTGGCGCATGCGCAAAAAACGTATCGTGTTTACAAACGGCTGTTTTGATCTTCTTCACGTGGGCCACCTCCATATTTTAAACCAGGCTGCGGCCCAGGGGGATCTGCTTGTGGTGGGACTTAACACCGACGCATCCATTGCCCGGCTAAAGGGCGCAGACCGCCCGCTGATTGCCGAGCATGAACGGGCCTCCATGCTTGCCGCATTTGACTGCGTGGATGCGGTGGTGCTTTTTGACGAAGACACACCGGTCAACCTCATTCACACCATCAAACCCGATGTGCTTGTCAAAGGATCAGACTACCGCATGGACCAGGTGGTGGGCAGAGAAGTTGTGGAAAAATACGGCGGCGAGGTTGTGCTTGTGGATTTTCTGCCCAACCAGTCCACTTCCCTGCTCATCGAACGCATCCGCGGCGGCCCCCGAAACAACGGCGCATAATTTTTTTCTGGTCTTATGCTCATAATTATGATCAAATGGGTATAACCGGGTCCAAACGGCCGGCTGCAAAAATGCCGCCTTTTGCCCAAGCCCCGGTCAATGACAATGCGCAGCAAAGGAGGCCGCCATGAACATTTCCATGCAACCCGTGGACCGCGTGGACATCCTGACCCTTCAGGACAACTAAATATGATTGACATATCCTTTCATGGCGCGTATAGAAAAACGCCATGAAAGGATATAAATTCCCCATACTGCCGCCGCCTTAACGACTCCCGATTTTTTGTCGTCACAACCCTTTTTTGTCCTTTAAACAGGATTTTATCAGACACGGTTCCGGAAAAACCCGGGCCAAAAATTCAACAGAGTTGCATACATGAACGCGATATCAGAAAAACAAAACCGTCAGGAGACGGGCCGGCGCCGCACCTTTGGCATCATCAGCCATCCGGATGCCGGCAAAACCACGTTAACAGAAAAACTGCTGTTGTTTGGCGGGGCCATTCAGATGGCCGGATCGGTCAAGGCGCGCAAGGCAACCCGGCATGCAGCCAGCGACTGGATGGCCATCGAGCAGGCCCGGGGCATTTCCGTGACCAGCTCCGTAATGCAGTTTTCCTACCGGGATTGCCAAATCAACCTGCTGGACACCCCGGGCCACCAGGATTTCTCAGAAGACACCTACCGGGTGCTGACCGCAGTGGACAGCGCGGTCATGGTGATTGACAGCGTCAAGGGCGTTGAGCCCCAGACCCGCAAACTCATGGAAGTCTGCCGGATGCGAAACACCCCGATCATCACCTTTATCAACAAGCTTGACCGGGAAGGCATGGCGCCGCTGGATATCATTGATGATATTGAAAACACCCTGCAAATCGAGTGCGCCCCCCTGTCCTGGCCCATTGGCATGGGAAAGCGGTTTAAGGGCACCTACAACCTTTACCGCAAGGAACTCAACCTGTTTACCCCGGGCCAGGAACGTCTTCCGGACGATGTTTTGACCATCCGGGACACAAGTGATCCCAGGCTGGATGAAATCCTCGGCAGCCAGGCCGCCGAACTGCGCCAGGACGTGGAACTGCTGGAAGGTGCGGCCAATCCCTTTGATATGGCGGATTTTTTAAACGGCAGCCAGACACCGGTTTTTTTCGGCAGCGCCGTCAACAATTTCGGCGTGCGCGAACTGCTGGACACATTTGTGGAAATCGCCCCGCCGCCCCAGCCCCGGCCGGCTGCCACCCGCATGGTTTATCCTGAGGAAAAGGAATTTTCCGGTTTTGTGTTTAAAATCCAGGCCAACATGGATCCGGCCCACAGAGACAGGATCGCGTTTCTGCGCATCTGTTCCGGCAGATTTGAACGGGGCATGCGGGTGCGCCACCACCGGACCGGAAAAACCGTCCAACTGGCCAATCCCATCACTTTTATGGCCCAGGACCGGGAATTTGCCGAAGAAGCCTGGCCCGGCGACATTATCGGCATCCATAACCACGGCACAATTTGCATCGGGGATACGTTTTCGGAAAAAGAACCCCTGTGGTTTACCGGAGTGCCCAGCTTTGCCCCGGAACATTTCCGCCGGGTGCGCCTCAAATCCCCGCTCAAGGCCAAGCAGCTGAAAAAAGGAGTTCACCAGTTGGTTGAAGAAGGCGCCATTCAGTTGTTTCAGCCGGTGTTCGGAAGCGATTTGATTCTTGGGGCGGTGGGTGTGCTGCAGTTTGACGTGACCATGGAGCGGCTAAAAACCGAATACGGTGTGGATGCCGCCTATGAACCCGCCGAGTATGCCGCAGCCCGATGGGTCCGGTGCAGTGACAAAAAAAAGCTGGATGCATTTAAAAAAGCCTGCCAGTCCCATCTGGCAACCGATGCCCGGGGGGAGCTGGTCTATCTCGCCCCGACCCTGTGGCGGCTCAATTATGAGTCCGAGCAATGGCCGGACATTACCTTTTTAAAGACCCGGGAATATCAATAATTCCCTGCCCGCCCAGTCCCGGAGGATGAAAATATACTATTTTTCCGCCTTGCGTGCGCATTCAATGCAGGTTGCCACACTGGGATCAAAACGCAGACGGCCTTCTGCAATTTCCTCGTCACAATTAACGCAATACCCGTAATCGCCTTCCTTCATGCGCTCAAGCGCCTTGTAAATCCGCCTGCGCTCCTGCTCAGCCAGGCGGGATGCAGCCCGGGACATGGCTTTCTGCTGCATGGCATCCATGCGCGAAAGCCTGCCCGTGCGCGCCTGGTCCAGTTCCAGGGGGGCGCTGTCGTCTTTTTTGTCGGCCTGCCCGCTTTCAATGGCTTCCAGGCGCTTTTCCAGTGCTTCTTGAAATTTTGCAAGGTCGATGTCTTTTCGCAAGATAAAAAAATCCTTTCCGGATCATTTGAAAACCACCCGTTTCACCCCCTGACACGTTGCCTTTTTGAAACAAATACAATTTTTTTTATCCGAAAACGCATATCCACACAATCATAATTTGTCTTCACTCCCGGTCAAATTGCAACCCCGAAAATTGACACCAACAAATACAAGGTTAATTTTATAAATGAAGATTTATTCCCAAAATTGTAAACCAAGCAGATTTGCTATCACCGTAAAAAGTCTGATTTCAGATGGTGACGTAAAAAGTTCAAGATCAAGGCTTGCGCAATTTCGAAGAATGCAGCGTACTTATCCGTACGTGAAATTCTGAGAAATTGCGCGTAACGCAGATATTGGACTTTTTACGGCGCCATCAAATTT
>Ga0182239_1000081_pt1 | contig 33688 bp, 32 predicted proteins | sample hydfrate6_PW_210_FD_132456 | JGI IMG/M metagenome (GOLD analysis project Ga0182239, IMG submission 132456) | Subsurface microbial communities from deep shales in Texas, USA - hydraulic fracturing test 6_PW_210 | ecosystem: Environmental > Aquatic > Deep subsurface > Shale gas/oil reservoir >... | reverse complement strand
TTTTTCAGCAAGCCATCCATATTCATGTGGATATGGTTTTTGCAGCCATGTTCAGTCTGATCATTTTTGCTTTTGACGGCTTCTGCAGACCGGACAATGGAGTACGGTTACCGGGAATTCTGCTTTCCGGCCTGGCAATGGGCCTGGACGCCATAACCAAGGGGCCTTTGGGTATTCTCCTTCCCGGGGCTGTGCTGACTCTGGACAGCCTGAACCGCAAACACTGGCTTGATCTGAAGGTCCTGACCGCATCCGGACTGATAAGCGTCCTCCTTTTTGGGGCCTGGTCCTTGATATATGCCTCTCATTGCCGTGCATGGCCTGGATCATGTCCAATGCCCCACAAGGAACCGAAAAGTCTGTGCGCTTTGTGCACCGCATTCCCTGACGTTCGGCCGCGGTCGTTCTGCTCTTGCTCTATGGCGGGGGGATGTATTATATCCTTCTTGGTTTTCCTGGTGTGCCTCCGATTTCAAAAATGTCCTTCCCGGCAGCGTGGGAAGAGATGACATTGGCGGTTGATCGATTGGAAGATCAAGTAAACGTCGGGCACAAGCATGCGCCCCTTGTTGTCGGAATGGACAACTACTTCATTTTTCAAGTCAAGTTGCATTTTATGGTTCATCAAATAATGACCCAATGGTGGCTTCAGGACGGCATTTAGTGGGCAAAAACAGTTTGATGTGGTCCAGATGGAAACTCCGGAATGCTGCTGTGCGTAAGAATGCCCTCCTGCTCAGCTTTGATCGGGAAGATCTCCTGGAATCCTCCCTTGCCTCGTATTTTACTTTTTTATTTGTTGAAAGGGGATGCACATGATATCCATTCACGGACTGACAAAGAATTACGACGGATTTTGCGCCGTGGATCACATCGATCTCACTGTGGATCAGGGTGAAATCGTCGGTCTTTTGGGCCCGAACGGGGCGGGCAAGACCACCACATTGCGAATTCTGACCGGGTACCTGCGTCCTTCCGGCGGAACAGTGGAAATCAAAGGATTAGACCCGGAACAGGATCCGACGGCGATCAAGAAGAGCATGGGCTATCTTCCGGAATCTGCGCCCTTGTACCGCAACATGCTGGTCTACGACTATTTGTGCTATGTGGGCCGGGTCAGAAGCCTGGAACCAGGGCTCTTGGACCAGCGGTTAAAAGAAGTTGTTTCAGTCTGCGGTTTACATTCCATCATGCACAAACCCATCGGCGAACTGTCCAAGGGCCTCAAGCAACGGGTAGGGCTGGCTCAGGCTTTGCTGCACGATCCGGAAATACTTATCCTGGACGAACCAACTTCCGGTCTGGATCCCAACCAGATTCAAGAGATCAGGTCCCTCATCCGAAAAATCGGCCGCCAAAAGACCGTTATCCTCTCCACCCATATCTTAAGCGAAGCCGAGGCCACCTGCGACCGGATGGTCATCATCCACCAGGGAAAGATCGTGGCCGACGGATCCCCGGACTCCCTGAAAAAAGATGCCTCCGGCCAGGGAATACAACTGATTCTGAGCGGGGGTACAGAGGACGAAATCGTCTCCACCCTCTCCGCAGTCCAGGGTGTACATTCGGTCAATCCGGTCCCATCTGCAGCAGCAGATGCCGGTTCAATGTCCATCCAAGTGCAAACCGAACCTCATATAGACCCCCGTCCGGAAATCTACCGTACAATCAAGACCACTGATTGGATCCTTTGGGAGTTTACTCCCCAGGCCCGCAGTTTGGAAACCATCTTTCAAGAGTTGACCCAGGAGTAGGACTATGAGCGCCTTCACTTCCACTTGGAGCAAGGAATTCAAAGACTATTTCGTCTCTCCCATCGCCTATATGGTCATCGCTATTTTTTTGCTGGTCACCGGCTGGTTCTTTTTCAGTACCTTTTTTCTCCAGGATCAGGCCAGCTTGCGCTCGTTCTTCAACCTCTTGCCCATTACCTTTGCCTTTGTCATTCCGGCCTTGACCATGCGCCTGTTTGCCGAAGAATTTAATGTGGGCTCGTATGAGATCCTGATCACCATGCCGGTCAGCCCAGTCCAGATCATCCTGAGCAAATTCCTGGCCGCAGTGTGTATGGTCGCAGCCATGCTTCTGCCCACGCTGGCCTACGCCGCTTTTGTCGCTTGGCTGGGCGATCTGGATCCAGGCCCGGTTATTGGCGGTTATCTCGGCTCCCTCCTTCTCGGAGGCTCTTTTGCCGCCATCGGCCTGTTCACCTCGGCTTTGACCAAAAATCAGATCATTGCCTATATCTTGGGCGCTTTGTGCTGCTTTGCCCTGACCCTGATCAATCAGATGCTCTTTTTTGTGCCATCCGGGATTATGGAACTGGTCCAGTATTTGGCGGCCAGCTATCATTTCCAAAACATCGCCAAAGGGGTCATTGACACCCGGGATGTGCTCTATTTTGCCAGTGTGATATTCCTTGGCCTGTATCTGACCACCATTGCCATTCAGGCGAGAGAATAAGGAGGCAGTCCAGCATGTTTCAGGCTCGCACTCATCGTTACATCACCCTTGGTCTCTGGCTGGTTCTCATTGTCCTGCTCAATATTGCCGCCCAGTCCGTATTTTTCCGCTGGGACCTGACTGAGAACAACATGTACTCTCTTTCCCCGGTGAGCAAAGAGACGGTTGCCTCTCTGGCCGAACCTTTGACCGTTAAGGCCTTTTTCAGCCGGGAATTGCCTCCCCCGTATACTACCTACAAGCAATACCTGCGCGATCTGTTGCGCGAATACAGTCAATATGCTGCAAAAAATTTCAACTACGAATTGATTCAGATCTCACCTGAAGACAAATCCAAACAGGAAGCCGCGCAAAGTTATGGGATCCGGCCTGTGCAGGTCCAGGTAGTGGAGGCCGACTCGCTCAGCTACAAACAGGCTTACATGGGAGCGGCTTTGATCCATGGGGACGCCGTAGAAAAGATTCCCACCATCAGCTCGATCAAGGATCTGGAATACACCTTGACCTCGTCCATGCAGAAGCTGAAAAACAAGGTCAGCACACTGCTTAGCCTGGATTCCCCAGTTACGGTCAAGCTGATCATGTCCCCATCGCTTCAGGACATTGCTCCGGCCGTCGGACTGGACAATCTGCCGGCTCTCTCAGATCGGATCCGCTCTGTGGTTCAGGAACTGAACACAGAGAACTACGGACAACTGCAGTTTCAACTCATCGAGCCGGAAAATAAGACCAAAGCTCAAGAGATGGCTGCAGCCTATGATTTGCAGGAACTGGAGTGGCCGTCCCTGGAACAGGGGAGCATCCCGGCTGGAAGCGGTGTCATCGGCCTGGTTTTGGAACACCAAGATGACCATCGAACCCTGTCTCTCCTGAACGTGGTTCGCCTGCCCCTGATCGGGACCCAATACAACCTGGCCGGCCGGGAACAGATCCAGGAAATGGTCAACCTGAACATGAAATCCCTGCTCGGAATCAATCAAACCTTAGGCTACCTGGCTGATCACGGCACCCCGGCCCTGGGCGGCATGGGCCGTTTCCAGCGTCAGAACGGAGCCTCTGTCCAGGCCTTTGAGCAACTGGCCTCAAAGAATTATACCCTGCGGGAGGTAACCCTGGAAGAAGGTATCCCGGAGGGCATGAACTGTCTGGTCATCGCCGGGGCTAATCAGGAGTTCACCGATTTTGAACTGTATCAAATCGATAAGGCCCTGATGCAGGGCACAAACCTGGCCATTTTTCAGGACAGTTTCATCAATGCCAGCCAAAATCCGGGCCAACCGCCGCAATATGTCCCCAATCAGACAGGACTCAACACCCTTTTGACCCACTACGGGCTACGGCAGGAGCAGGCCATTGTCTATGACAAAAAATGCTACAAGCAGCAGCTCCCCAGGGAACGCGGCGGAGGGGAACAGCCCATTTACTTCGCCCCTTTGATTGAAAAACACAATATCAATCACCAGCTATCCTACTTGCAGAACATCAATGGCTTGGTGGCTTTTCAAAATGCCCCGGTCAGATTGGATCCTGAACAGACGAAAGCCAACGGGCTTGAAGGCAGCATACTCTTTTCTTCTTCCCGGCAGTCCTGGATTGAAAGAAAAAATCCGAGCATGAACCCTATGACCATCATGCCTCCAGGCAATGATCAGGACATGCAAAGCTACCCTCTGGCCGCCCTGGTTACCGGAAAGTTCCCAAGCTACTTTGCGGACAAGCCCATCCCGGTCCAGGAAGCGGAAAAAGATGAGGATGAACCGGGTACTACGGATAATGAGGATCAGTCAGCTAAAACGGCAAAAAACGCGACCTTGCAGGCCAAATCCTCTCTCCAGGCCAAGGGAGACACACGCTCAATCAGTCAACCTGGAATGATCCTGCTCATCGGTTCCTCGTCCATGATTTCCGATACTATCTTGGATGCAGCCGGAGAAGGTCCCAACTCCGTGCTGATCATGAACCTCATCGATGCATTAAACGGCCGGGAGGACATGGCCGCTCTGCGGAGCAAGGTTCAGGAACTCAATCCGCTCAGGGTGACCTCAGGCCAAACCAAAACCTTGGTCAAGGCGGTGAATATCATCGGATTGCCCTGCGCGGTCATCCTCTTTGGACTCTTGGTCTGGGTCGGCCGGGCATGGCGGAAACGGCGCATTCAGAAGATGTTTTTGACCTGATCGTCACCGATAAAGACTTTCTCCATTCAAAAAACAAACAAAAATCTTGAATGAAAAAGTTCAGCGTGAACTCGCTTTATATAAGGAGAAACCCCATGACCAGGAAAACCCAATACACTATCCTTCTACTCTTGATCATCGGACTGGGCTTCTTTCTCTGGCGGGACAAGGCAAACCATGTCCAGTACCAACTGCCCTCTTTGGATCAGGTCCCGCCCTCCTCCATCTCTCAAATCAGCTTGACCCAAGGAGATAATACTCTCGTCGTCCGAAAAAATGAGGGAAAGTGGACCATCCAGCCCCGGGGGTATCCTGCCAGTCAAAAACAGGTGGAGCGTATACTTCAGGCTCTCAGCGACCTGCAATTAACGGCTCTGGTTTCGGAAAGCAAGCACTATGAACGCTACGACCTGAATGGAAAACAGGCGATTGAAGTCACAGCCCGGGACCAGGATACGGTCCTGCGCCGTTTTTTTGTCGGCAAGGCAGCTTCGAATTATCAAAGCACATATGTCCGGCTCCCGGATGATCCCAATGTATACCTGGCCAATTCCAACCTCCGGTCTGCTTTGGATGTGGACGTGAATTCCCTGCAAGACAAAACCGTGCTCTCATTTGCTCCGGATCACATCCAGGGCATGAAGATCCAGACCACAAACGGCACTGCCCATTTCACCCTCCAGACCAGCCCCCAAAATGGCAATGAAAAACAATGGGTTGCCGACCAGAAGAATCTAGATGCGAACGCAACCCTGATCAACAAGTTGACAGCCAATCTGTCCGGGCTCAAATGCGCCAAGTACATAGAAGACAAAGAAAAGGGAGACTTTGACTCGCCCAAGATCAGGATTTCCTTGCACGGAGAAAATGATCATGAGTTGCAGCTCTTTGCCCAGGAGGGCGTGGAGACCGAGGAATTGGCTGGAATATCATCGGATAATCCCTTTCCCTTTCGTTTGTCTGCGTATAACAGCAAGCAGATCACAGAACGGGCAGCAAAGCTTATAGCCCAAAACCGCAGATCCCAGAATAATAATGAGTGACCAACTCAAATGCACCTTGCCAACAGGATTTAGTTATGCACTTCACACCCCACAAGGGACCGTACCCTTCGGCCCAAGAAGCCGCCCAATCTACTCAGAACCCGGAAAACACCCCCCAATGCCAATCCCAGACCTACAAACTCGCCTTTCAGGACATAGAATTCCTCCTCTGGGAAGAACTGCGTCCCACACGCATCCAGCTTGAAATCTTAAAACCCGAGCTCATGCTCCAGGATTTTAAGATTGAATCCACTGTGGTCGTCTTTGGCAGCGCCAGGATCCAGGAGCCTCGGGAGGCCAAACGACAACTGGCTGCAATTGAAAAAAAAATGCGCTATGATCCGGACAATCCCTCCCTGAGCCAAGAGTTGAAAGCGGCCCAAACCGCTGTGAAAAACAGTCAGTATTACGACCAGGCCCGCCGTCTGGGACAGCTTATCTCCCAGTCCACTCCCAACAATCAAATGCTGGTCATCACCGGCGGAGGCCCGGGAATTATGGAGGCAGCCAATCGAGGGGCCCATGATGTGCAGGCCAAATCCATTGGACTCAACATTGTCCTCCCCCACGAGCAGGTCCCAAATGCATACATCACTCCGGAGCTCTGCTTTCGATTTCACTATTTTACCACCCGCAAAATGCATTTCTTGATGCGGGCCAAGGGATTGGTGGCTTTCCCTGGCGGATTCGGAACTCTGGATGAGATCTTCGAGACCCTGACCTTACTCCAGGTACACAAAATCAAACCAATTCCTGTCATTCTGTTTGGACCGGATTTTTGGAAAAAAGTCATTAATTTTGAAGCCCTTGTGGAGGAAGGGACTATCTCCGAGTCTGACCTGAATCTATTTCGCTATGTTCGTGATGCTGACCAAGCCTGGGAAATCATTGCCAACTGGAACAATTTTCCATGAGCATATCTTTTGAACAGGTTCGCCCTACCCCATCTTTACACGTAACTTCGCAAGTTTAGCTTAACATTTTTTATCTGTTCCAAATCGGTATCGGTATCGAAATCGTTTGTATGCTTTGTTAATGCAAGCGTGCCTGTGCTTTGGCAGGCATGAAGATTAACATAGATTCAATGTCTTTTTACCTTCCATTTCCTCATTCCCGGCCCGCCCTTTTCACCGCCTCCCATAATGCGTCTTTTTCTTCCATGTCCAACGCAGACCAGTCCAACCCTTTGTTCCGGGCCTTCTCCAGCATGGCCTGAAATCTCGCTATAAATTTCACATTGGCCAGATGCAGGGCGGCATTGGCCTTGATTCCCCGTCTGCGCGCAAATTCCACCAGGGAAAACAAAAGATCCCCGAATTCTTCTTCCTGACGCGCATGATCGCTCCCGGCCAAAGCCTGCATAAACTCAACCCATTCTGCGTTCAGAGCGGCTTCCTGATCTTGATCCGAATCCCAGGTAAACCCTGCCTTTGCTGCTTTGGCGTGCAGCCGATAGGCCCTGAGCAGAGGAGGGAGAGACCCGGGCACTGAGGCCAGGGAGTGCTTGGCATACTCAATGCCGTCAACACTGCCTTTTTCCTGCCTCTTTATTTCCTCCCATTTTTGATGCAGCTCTTCCCTACTCCCACACTGGGTATTGCCGAATACATGCGGGTGCCGCCCTCGCATTTTTTGGGCATTAGCTTCCCACACATCCTGTAAGTCAGAAATCTGTTTCCTATCTGACAAAAGCCGGCCGAGAAAAAACAGGAGAAAAAAAGCATCGCCTAATTCATCAGCCAGCTCTGCACCTCCTGCTCGCCGGCGAATGGCATCCACGAGCTCAAATATTTCCTCCAAGATATAATCGCCAAGGCTTTCCGGGGTCTGCTCTTTATCCCACGGGCAACCATTCGGCCCCAGCAGGGCATCAATGACCTGCAAAACAGCTTTCGGTGATTGTTTTGACATTTGTCTCCCTTGAAAAAATTCTGGCAATTCAATGCTTATGCCAGGTGCTATGTTTTCGGGTAGGCGTGATTGCCCTTCCAAATACTTTGCAACTCTCTGCTTTTGTCGGCAAATGACTGCTTCAGACCTTGAGGTACAAGAACAATCATTTTCTGGGTCACTTGATTGAGATAAGGGGCCATTTTCGACTCGGCCACCAAGGGTGATCGGGGGGAAAGAACAAAAGTCAGCGCAAAAAGGATCAGGCAGCTAAGAACCACCCCCTTGGCCAAACCGAGCAAGGCGCCGATCATTCGATCGGCCCACCCCAAAAATATAGCATGCATGAGTTTACGCACCAGTGCACCCAGCAAAACCACCCCGATAAAGGAAGCCAAAAACAATCCCACATAACTCAAACCTGCCGAAACGTGTGGATTGCCCACCATTTGCTGCATATACGGAGTACACTCGTGCGCATAGCGACCGGCCAGAACAAGTCCAACACCCAGGGCAAGCAGGGAACTGATTTCTTGTATCATGCCCCGCAAAAGTCCCCGAAAAATAGCCAGGCCTATAATCACGGCAAATACTATATCCAACCCATTCACCAGGCAACCTCCTGCGCTTTTCGTCATTCCACGTTCTCCCGGGATAAGCATACGTCCAGCCGGACCGCTCTGCAAGCCACCATTCAGCAAATTCCTCATCACCTTGACAGGCAGGGCAGGAGTGCCTAGTTTTTCTCTTTCAAACATTTTGTGAAGGAGAATGTCTATGGCTCACGATATCAAATTGGTAAAGCTGATTAACGGCGACATGGTTTTGGGCAAATGGGATGAAGAAGGCAATACACTTCAGGATCCGGCCATCCTGCAGACCATCCCTACCCAACAGGGTGGAGTGCAAATGGCCCTGCTGCCTTTTGGCTATCCCTTTGATAATGAGGTCAGTGGTGAAATTGATCTCAAACATGTTATGTACGTATACAAGAACCTCCCTGAAGATCTCAAAAACAAGTACATTGAGGCCTCCAGCAATCTGACCATCTCTTCGGCCAACGATCTGCGCAACCTGCAGGGTATGGCCGGGGGAGGCCCCCAGGGCGGTGGCATGACCAATATCAGTGATCTGCTCAAAGGCTAAGAGACATACAATTGCTCCCCTTCAGCAAAGGCTTTTTTCAAGCCCCTGATGTGTAACGTTCCTGCTTCCCTTCCCTGCACAGGAACCCAACACGACAATTACCCAATTCTTTGGAAATTTGATCGGCCCAAGAACGGCTTCGACAAGCCTTTCTTGGGCCGAGGACTTCAAACACGTCTATCGTGTTGTACAATCAGCGACACATACCTCATGAAACGTCTACAACAGCACCCCTTACTGCCTCTGCTTCCCCGTCCGAGCCATTACCTGGGAACTGAGTACAACGCCATTCAGAAGGACCTGAGCAAGGCTTCCTTGCACTGGGGATTGGCCTTTCCAGATCTCTATGAGGTAGGCATGTCTCATTTGGGACTGAAAATCCTCTACCATATCTTGAATGACCATCCTGAGATATGGGCAGAGCGGGTCTTTGCTCCCCCCTTGGAGGCTGGCCGGATCTTGCAGGAGCAGGCAGCTTTGTTGACCACCCTGGAATCGCACACCCCCCTGGCTGAACTGGACATTTTAGGTTTCAGCCTGACCCATGAACTGTGCTATACGTCAGTCCTGTATATGCTGGATCTGGCTCAAATTCCCTTTCGCAGCCTGAAGCGCGATGATCGATGGCCCCTGCTCATTGGTGGAGGTGGGGTCTGCGTCAATCCAGAACCTATGGCCCCTTTTTTCGATCTCTTTGTTGTCGGGGACGGAGAAGAAATTGTCCTGGAAATCAGTCAAGCTGTTGTGCTGGCCAAACAATCAGGAAGGACCCGGCAGGAACTTTTGTCTCAATTAGCACGTATTCCAGGGATCTATGTCCCAAGCCTGTTTCATGGCTTTGGCTCTGAGCAACCCCAGAATGCGCAAAGCTCAACAAAGCGTTGTATCGAAAAAAGGGTCATCAGAGATTTAAACACTGCACACTTTCCTACCCGGCAAATCGTCCCTTTTGGTCAGGCAGTCCACGATCGCTTGACGCTGGAGATTGCCCGGGGCTGCACCCGCGGTTGCCGGTTCTGCCAGGCTGGAATGACTATGCGCCCGGTCCGTGAACGGAACCTGTCTGAACTGGATCAGCTGCTGCAGGAAGGCCTGGACAACACCGGATTTGAAGAATTCTCATTTCTTTCCTTGAGCACAGGTGACTTTTCTCAGCTGGAAGCATTGTTTACCCAAAGCCTGGCTCGGTGCCACAAGGAACAGGTAGCCATCTCCCTGCCCTCTTTACGAGTCGGATCCCTCAGCCCGGGCTTAATGCGCAGCATGGCTTCCCTGCGCCGGACTGGAGCTACCTTGGCTCCGGAAGCAGGCAGCCAGCGTCTGCGCAATGTGATCAACAAAGGGATATCGGAACAAAAACTGCTCCAGCATACTAAAAATTTGTTTACCTCTGGGTGGAGACGGCTCAAACTGTATTTCATGATCGGGCTGCCCACAGAAAGCTATCAGGATCTGCAGGCCATTTATGACCTCTGCCTGAACGTTTTAGAAACTGCCGGTCCAGAGAAAAAAAAGATCCAGATCACCGCTTCCATCGCCATTTTTGTCCCCAAGCCGCACACCCCTTTCCAATGGGAGGCCCAGGATGATCCGGAAACCGCCGGCCAAAAAATCGCATTCCTCCAAGACCTTTTCCGCCGGCCCAAAAATCTGACATTGCGCTGGCACGATCCGGAGATGAGTGCGATTGAGGGAGTCTTCTCCCGTGGGAACAGTTCCCTGGCTTTGGTTGTGGAATCCGCTTATACCCAGGGGGATATTCTGACCAGCTGGCAGGAACACTTTGATTATCGTCTTTGGGAGAGGGTCTTGAGTCAGTTTGAGATGAATCTACTGACCTGGCTCGGTCCCAGACATGAAGACGAGTCCGTTCCCTGGTCGCACATCAACTGCGGCATCCAGTCCGGATACCTTCTCCAGGAACGGAAAAAAGCCTGGGAAGAAGCAATAACCCTTGATTGCCGCTATCATGGGTGCAGCCAGTGCGGCGTGTGCTCTGTCGGCCAAAATCCCGGGGAGCTGATCACTCAGGCCTCAATCCGGCCCATTCGTCCAGTTGTCAACCAAAGACATCGGGATCAAGAGGCGCCCACTGCAACCACCCCGCCCCCAGATGAGCCGGAACAAGAAGAAAAAACGACCAGGCTGATCTTGGAATTTGCCAAAGAAGGTCCTGCTGCATATCTCAGCCAACTGGAGTTGCAAACAGTCCTCGAGCGAATCTTCCGGCGTGCAGGACTGCCTTTAAGCTTTTCCCGGGGATTTCATCCCATGCCCAAAATTTCATTTGGCCGGGCATTGCCTGTCGGCGTGCACAGTGAAACAGAATTTTGTCTCCTTGTCCTGCGCAGACCTGTTGAGATGAAAAGTGTGTGTGCTCAGCTGAACAAGGTCAGCATTTGCGGACTGCGATTCACCCAGGCTGAAAAATGTCATCCTGGACAAAAACTGACCCAACCCAGATTCGAACCCTTTCTCCTCCAGCTTCATCTCCCGGAAGAAGAGGCCGACCAGTGCATACAATCCTGGCTGCATGCAGTCTCACTCCCAAACTGGATAGTTGAACGTAAGACCAAAAAGGGACTTCGCAAGGTAGACCTGCGCCCAAGGATTCATTCCCTTTCGCAGATGTCTCCCAAGGAGATGCGCATCACCTTTGATTGGGAAGCAGGTTATGTTAGTCCCTTATTTTTTGTCCGCAGCCTTGCCCCAGGACTTGATCCCCGGAGGTACACCGTGACCAAGGTCAAAACAACCGGTTTCAAGGACAATGATTCCTGACCGGACCTGATTATTTGTACGTTCCAACCACCAGAACCGGGGCCGATGATCGACTGACGACACCTAAGGCGACTCCTCCGGTTCGTGGTCCGCGTAAACTTCCATGACCACGGCGGCCCATGACCACCAGATCATAGTCTCCGCTTTCCACTTGATCCAGGATACCCTCAACGGGATTGCCCACTCTGACCAAGCTATCCTCTGGCCTGAGCACAGCTTCCCGATTTTCCGTTTTGAGTTTTACAATCAGGCTCCGGATATGATCTCGAGCCATTTCCTCCGCCCGCTCAAGGCCTTCTTTGGAAACCTGATCCGATCGCTTGCTGTCCCGTGCCTCTCGACCGCTCACTGGCACCCCGGAGTAACCCGGCCCATAACCGTACAAGAGATTGGGGCCGCCGGAATATGTCAATTCCTTGGGCACTTCAGGCAATACGTGCAGGCAAATAACCTTGGCCTGATTCTGCTTAGCCAGTGCAGCTGCATATTGCAAAGCCTGCCAAGCATTTTTGGAAAAATCAGTTGCCAATAGAATCTTCTTGATCGTCAAATCCATTCCAGTACCCTCCACCTAGTGTATTTTTCATTTCCCGGAAAACGACAAATGAAGAGATCCAGTTCTGTGCCTTTATGGTTGAACACTCTTTCTCTATTGTCACCTTTATCAATGCATTTTAGCACAGAATGTATTCCCGATCAAACTTCCTTATAGGTTCAAAGTTTCAGGTTCCCGACTCACCAAGTGACATCCTGTCTTTGACCGGGCCGCATTGCAGCATTTGATGTGATCAACGATTACAATAAAAATATCAATAGGATAGGACGATTATATCCAAATTTTCCTTCAAGCGATATGCGCACATATATATTTACTTAACTAGACTTCGAGGCAGAGCTGGCTTGACGGGGCATACAAATTCACCTACAAAATGTGCCTTTACCATTCTCGATTTTCCAGCAACTGGAGTACATAGCGGTGGCCACAAAGAAAAACAACGCGCCCCAGAGTCAGGTGCTGCAACAGCGCAAAGAAAAAGCCGCTTTTCTTGAAGATGCCGGCATTGATCTCTTTCCCAACGATTTTCAGAAAGACAGAGACATTGCCTCCATTTTGGATGATTTTGCGCAGACCCCGGCCCAGGAACTTGCCCCAGAAACGACTGAATATGCCGTCTCTGGTAGGATCATCGCTCTTCGCTCTTTTGGGAAGGCAACCTTTTTGCATATCCAGGATGAATCTGGCCGTATGCAGGTCTTTGTCCAGCGGGACACAATAGGCAAAGAGGAATACACCCAGTTCAAAAAATTCGATATCGGGGACATCGTCGGTGTGTATGGGACCCTGTTTCGAACGAAAACCGATGAACTGACCCTGAATGCTCTGAAAATCCGACTGCTGAGCAAATCCTTTCGTCCCTTGCCGGAAAAATACCATGGCTTAAAAGATGTTGAAGCCAGATACCGACAACGCTATGTCGATCTTATCGTCAATCCCAGGGCCAGAAGTATCTTTTTGATCCGAAATCGAATTATCCGCCTCATCCGCAACTTCCTGGACCGGGAAGGCTTCATGGAAGTCGAAACGCCCATGATGCAGCCCATCCCCGGAGGGGCAACGGCAAAGCCCTTTGAGACATATCACAATGCCCTGGATATGACCCTGTATTTGCGCATAGCCCCGGAACTGTACCTGAAAAGACTTTTGGTTGGTGGATTTGAGAAAGTCTACGAAATAAATCGCAATTTCAGAAACGAGGGCATCTCTACCCAACACAACCCGGAATTCACCATGCTCGAATTCTACTGGGCCTATGCCACGTTTTATGATCTCATGGATGTCACAGAGCGGATGTTCGTCTCCCTGGCCCAAGAAATCCTGGGCTCTTCTGAGCTTACCTATCAGGGACAAGTCATTGATCTGAGTCCACCATGGCAAAGACTCTCATTCTATCAGTCCCTGGAGACTATTGGCGGTTTACGTCCCGAACAGTACCAGGATACTGAGCTAGCAAAGCAATTGGTCCAAAGGATGGGCGAAAATGTTCATGTCAGTGAAACCCTGGGCAAAGTCCAGGCCAAACTCTTCGATCTCCTGGTTGAACCGAAACTGATACAGCCCCATTTTATCTTTCATTACCCAACTGATATTTCGCCCCTGTCCAGGAGAAACGAGCAAGACCCCTCGGTCACAGACCGCTTTGAACTGTTCATAACCGGCCGGGAAATGGCCAATGCCTTTTCCGAACTCAATGACCCCCGGGATCAGCGGGAACGTTTTGAGGCTCAAGCCCAGGCCAAGGCCCAGGGAGACGAAGAAAGTCACTTTATGGACGAGGACTACATCCGAGCTTTGGAGTATGGAATGCCCCCGGCGGCAGGCGAAGGGGTGGGCATTGACCGCTTAGTCATGCTTTTTACAGATTCCCCATCAATTAGAGAGGTCATCCTGTTTCCCCACCTCAAACCCGAAGCATCTGCCGAGTAATGCGTTTTGAACTGTTCATAGCCTTGCGCTATCTTCTGTCCAGACGCAAGCATGGGTTTATATCGGCAATTTCCCTTATTTCTGTCCTAGGTGTGGCCCTCGGAGTTGCTTCATTGATTGTCGTCCTCGGGGTTATGAATGGATTCAGCGATAACCTGCGGGACAAAATCCTGGGAGTCAATGCCCATATCATAGTCACCAGCATCAACGGCCAGTTCAGCCATTATCAACAGACTCAAGACACGATCCAATCCGTAAGCGGTGTACTGGCCAGCATGCCCTTCATTTATACCGAAGTTATGCTCAGCACCCAATACGGAGTGAAAGGAGTGGCTGTCCGCGGCATCGATCCTGAACAGGCCGGTCAGGTGATGAACCTGGAACAGGATATCATTCAGGGGAGGCTGGAAGACCTGTCCCCCGGCAACGGAGGGCTCCCCGGTATTATCCTGGGCAGCGCCCTGGCCTCCCGCCTTGGAGCCGGTCCTGGAGATACAGTGCACATGCTTGTCCCCAGCGGACGGAGTACAGCTGCCGGATTTGCCCCGGAGATCAAAAACTTTATTGTTTCCGGAATTTTTAAGACCGGAATGTATGAATACGACTCATCCCTGGCCTATATCCATCTGCAGGCCGCCCAGGAGAGTTTGGGGTTCACAAAGGATGTGGTCTCTGGTCTGGAAGTCAAAATTCAAAACGTTTATTCTGCCCAGGAGATTGGGCAGCGTATCCAGCAAACAGCACACCGCAGCCTGGCGGTTCAGACCTGGATGGACATGAACCGCAGTCTGTTTTCTGCCCTGAAGCTGGAAAAAACCGCCATGGCCGTTATTTTGGTCATGATTGTTTTGGTCGGATCATTTAGCATAATCACCACATTGATTATGCTGGTCATGGACAAGAAACAAGACATAGCCGTCTTGATGTCTCTTGGCTGTCAGCCAGGGCATATTAAGCGCATATTTATGCTCCAGGGAACGATTATAGGCATTGTCGGGACCGGCATCGGTTTTTTGGGAGGCTTGTCTCTGAGCGCCCTTCTCCAGAAATATCAGTTTATCAGCCTGCCCAGCGATGTCTATTATTTAGACCACCTCCCGGTAAAACTTGAACTCCTGGACCTGGGACTCATCGGTTTAGCCGCCATGGTCCTTTGCTTTATGGCCACAATTTACCCGGCCCGGCAAGCTGCACGAGTCCATCCGGCAGAAGTCCTGCGCTATGAATAAAGAACTGATCTACGATGTCCAGGGAGTGACCAAGACTGTCCCCGGCCCCAGGGGAGAGGTGGCCATCTTACACCAAATCAGTCTGGGCATTGATGCCCACGATTCGGTGGCTGTCATCGGTGCCTCCGGATCAGGCAAAACCACCTTGCTCCACCTCTTGGGCGGACTTGACCTGCCCACATCCGGGCAGATCATGTTTGAGGGCCAGAATATCGCTGCCTTTTCCTGGTCGAAATTGACCACCTTCCGCAGTACTCAGGTAGGATTTGTTTTTCAGTTTCACCACCTCCTGCCCGAATTCACAGCCTTGGAAAACGTGGCCATGCCCGGCCTCATCAACGCATTTCAACCACAAAAAGTAAAGGCAAAAGCCCGGGAAGCCCTGAGCCTGGTCGGTTTGTCCGGGGCAGAAGATCAACCGGTGGCCACACTCTCCGGCGGAGAACGGCAGCTGACCGCTATTGCCCGGGCCATTTCCATGCAGCCCAGAGTGATTCTGGCTGATGAACCTACTGGCAATCTGGATGAAGAAAACGGCGAGCGAATTGGAAACTTATTGGTTCGATTGAACAAAGAAACATCCACAACCTTGATTGTGGTCACTCATAACCTGATATTGGCTCACAAGATGCGTCGTCAGGTCCAATTGCGATCTGGAGTCCTTTATGAAACCAACTGACCTCAATTGTTTTCCCTTGAGAGCCCAATATGTTGTATGCGTTTTCCTCAGCGCGCTCTTCCTCTTTTTTGCTGGAGAACAGCTCCTTTGTGCCGCTGAGGGAAATTATAAACTGGCTGTCTTCCCTTTTGCTATCAATGCCCCGAAAGAACTTGAGTACCTGAAAAACGATATCCCCTCACTGCTTCGGGATGAACTTCAGAAGCGCGGCTTCAGCCTGGTTTCCGAAGCTCAGATCCAAGATCTCATTGCAAAGAGCGGTATTCAAGAACTAAATTCCCAAGCAATCAAGGATTTGGCTCTGCAAAGCAAAGCAGATTATGCAATATATGGGAGTATAAGTCAACTCGGTGAGGCTTTGAGTTTGGATGTCCGCTTGCTTGATCCCCTGTCAGTTGCCCCTTCCCGGGCCTTTTATGACACAGCCCAGGGACTGATCGACCTGCAGCCTTCCCTGGCCACAATTGCCGACCAACTGCAAAACAGCCTTCAGCGCAGACAGACCATCAACCAAATCACTGTTCGGGGAAATGAAATCCTTGGTGATGACGTGGTTCTTATGCGCCTTACCCTGCGCGAAGGAGATGAATATTCTCCCGAGGTTATCAACGAGGAGGTCAAACGCCTTTTTGCCACCGGGTATTTCGATGATGTCCGGGTCTATGCAGAACAAAGACCTCAAGGTGTGAATGTGATCTTTGAAGTCCAGGAACGGCCTCGTCTGACCGGGATTGAAGTCCAGGGCAACGATGCCATTGGCGATGACGATATCCTGGAGGCCATCAGCACCAATCCTGATTCTGTTTTAAACCCCAAAATCTTAAGCCAGGACCTGGACACCATCCGGGAGCTGTACCGCAAAAAAGGATATTATCAGGCCCAGGTTGACTATTCACGGGAAGAAACGGCCTCAGGCAGGGCGAAGCTGATCCTGAATGTCGATGAAGGCGAGAAACAGTATATCACCAAAATTGAGATCAAAGGCGCGGAAAAACTGGATCCGGACGATTTGAAGGACGAGCTGGCCCTGTCTGAACGTGGGTGGTTTTCCTGGATTACAGGAGGCGGCGTGCTTCGGGAGGAGGTTCTGGATCGGGACGCTGCCGCCTTGGAGGCCTATTATGCCAACCGGGGTTTTATGGATGTCCGGGTTGGACATCCGGAAGTGTCTTATGAACAAGACGGCATCCATGTCACATTTCAGGTTCAGGAAGGCCCCAGATACTCCGTAGGGCAAGTGTCCTTTGCCGGAGACATAATCACTGACCGGGAGCAACTAAATAAAGTCATACAGATGGATGATCTGTCCCGGGAAAACGAACCTTTTTCCCGGGACACTTTACGAGATGACATCCAGGCCCTGAGCGAATTTTACTCCAATTACGGATATGCCTTTGCAGAAGCCAGCCCGGACTTCCGGAAACAAACGGCAAAAAACACCATTGACATTCAATTCAATATGGCCAAGCGGCATCAGGTCTATATTCGGCGAGTAACGATTTCCGGGAACCGAAAAACCCGGGACAATGTCATTCGCCGCAATCTCTATCTGACTGAAGGCGACCGTTTCAACAGCCAAAAACTGAAGTTTTCCCGCCAGCGTCTGATCAAAGCCGATTACTTTGAAGATGTTCAGTTGGAAACGATTCCTACTGAAGATCCGGAACTTATGGATATCAAAGTCCAGGTCAAAGAAAAGTCCACAGGATCGTTCAGTGCCGGAGCCGGATACTCCAGTGTAGATAATGTGTTTTTCACTGGCATGATTCAAGAACGCAACCTCTTTGGGAAAGGATACAATATGAGTTTCCAAGGAACACTTGGCGGCTACACAACCCGCTACATGGCCAGTTTCTGGAACCCCCACCTCTATGACGGCCCCATGGGTGCCGGCGTTGACCTCTACAACATTTCCCGGGACTACGACGAGTATGATTTGGACACCACCGGGGGCAAAATGAAATTTGCCTACACCATTGGCACCTATAGCCGCCTGTATTGGAACTATAGTTTGCAAGAATATAACGTCAGCGATATTGATGATGACGCCAGCAAAGAGATCAAGGATCTGGAAGGGAAAAATTTGGCCAGCAAAGCCGCTGCCTCTGTTGTTCGGGACACAACAAATCGCAGGCTCAATCCCACTCGGGGGACAAAAAATGCCTTGAGCCTGGAGTATGCCGGCGGTCTCCTTGGAGGTGACGATTCGTTCATCAAACCGGAATATGAGTTCAGCTTCTTCCACCCCCTGTTTTGGAAAACCGTATTCAGCTGGCATTGGGATGTGGGCTGGATTTTTGAAAGCGACGATGATGTTCCGGATTTTGAGCGGTTCTACCTGGGCGGGATCAATACTGTGCGGGGCTACGATTACCGCGATATCAGCATAACTGACAGTGAGGGCGATGATGTCGGAGGCTATAAATCTTTGTACACAAATGTGGAACTCATCTTTCCGCTCAAAGAAGATATGGGTCTTTTGGGCCTCGTCTTTTTTGATGCCGGCAATGTGTGGGATAAAGACGAGACCATAGAACCGGATTTCTACAAGAGCATCGGTCCGGGCATTCGATGGAATTCTCCCATGGGTCCATTGCGTGTGGAATACGGATACCCATTGGACGATTTGAAAAACAACAACGGACAATTTGAGTTTACTGTTGGACAATCCTTCTAACGGTAAAAAACAAAATGGAGGGTATTTATGCGTAAGGTAATGTATGTGCAATGGTTTCTCGTCATGGTCCTCTGTCTTCCCTCCCTCGTCATGGCCAAAGATATCAAACTGGGGGTTGTTGATCTGCAGACTGTGATGGAAAAGTCCGAACCAGGACAGAAAGCCATTGAACAATTGCAGTCAGAGTTTAAGGAACTCAAGGGTGAGCTGGACAAGAAAAAGGCGGCTATCGACAAGCTTCGACAGGAAATGCAAAACCAGAGCCTTGTATTAAGTCAAGAAGCACAGCTCGACAAAGAGACAGAATACAAACAGAAAGTCCGTGACTTTCAAGATCTTTACCAAAACTATCAACGCCGGATGCAGCTGAAAGAAGAGAAGCTGCGAGAGCCGATCATTAAGGAACTGATCACCATCATTCGAGAATACGGTCAAAAGAATGGCTACACCTTAATAATGGACAAAAAAAACAGCGGGGTCGTCTACAATAGTGATGCTATTGAAATCACCAAACCGGTGATTGCGGCCATGAACAGAACTTGGCGAAACAAAAATAAATAATAAGACGTTCTATAACTCCTCAATACCCGTCTTTGAGCTCCCTCAGTCTTTTCAGTGACGATAAAAGTGTAGGATAGCGGCTTATGTCTTGGACAACACACAGCATAGCCCGGCATCTCGGACTCTCCTACCAGGGAGAAGATCTCGAAATTACAGGCTGCAACACCTTGGAACGGGCGACAGGAAAGGAAATCAGTTTTCTGGCCAATTCCAAATACGCCAAACTGGTTTCCAATACCCGGGCCGGAGCACTTGTGATGGCCCCTGAGCAGGCTGCAAAACGTGACAACGTCTATGTCAGCAACAACCCATATTACGATTTTGCCCGCATCGTACAGCTCTTTGCACGTCCCCAAGGATGTCTGCGGGGACAAAGCCAATTGGCGTTTATCCACCCTCAAGCACACGTTTCTTCAGAAGCCACAGTGTATCCCTTTGCTTTTATCGGACCTCATGTCCGGATAGGAAAAGGAAGCACAGTGTTTAGCAGCGTGTATATCGGGGAAGAATGCACCATTGGATCTGACTGTGTTATTTCTTCCAGCTGCTCCCTGATGGCCGGAAGCACCCTTGGAGACAGGGTTATTCTGCACTCCGGTGTTGTTATCGGCAGTGATGGCTTCGGCTTTGCCTCAGGCGGAGACACAATGCACAAAGTGCCCCAAATTGGAAGAGTGGTCATTGAAGACGATGTCGAAATCGGAGCCAATTCTACCGTCGACCGGGCGGCCCTGGGCGAGACCCGTATCGGTCAGGGGACCAAAATCGACAACCTGGTCCAGATCGGACACAACGTCCAGGTAGGCAAGGGCTCGATTATAGTGGCACAGGTCGGCATTGCCGGCAGCAGCAGTCTGGGAGAGAAGGTGATCCTGGCCGGACAGGTAGGGGTGGCCGGCCACCTGCACATTGGAGATGGCTGCCGGGTCGGAGCCCAATCCGGGATTAACAAATCCATCCCTGCAAATACCGATGTCTCCGGCTCTCCGGCTATGCCCCACCGCCAATACCTGCGATGTGCGGCTGTGCACCCAAAATTGCCGGATATCTATCAACGAATGAAAACTTTGGAGACAGAGATGGCAACCCTGCGCGCCCAGCTCCAGGCAGGAGGTGATGCGAATGAAGACGTCTGAGGCCGGGATGGTCAGCACACAGATACTTGGGCTTTTGCCCCATCGTTATCCTTTTCTTCTTGTGGATCGGGTTTTGAGTTTTGAACCGAACACCTCCCTGGAAGCAATAAAAAACGTGACCATTAATGAGCCTTTCTTCCAGGGGCATTTCCCTGATTATCCTGTCATGCCAGGGGTCTTGATCGTCGAAGCCATGGCCCAGGCCGGAGGGTTACTGGTCATCAAAAGCCAAGCCAGGATTCCGGAAAACAAGATATTTCTCTTCAGCGGGATCGAAAAAATGCGGTTTCGTAAACCGGTCTATCCTGGAGACTGCCTGCATCTGCATGCCGGTTCAATACGCCAGAAGCATAACATATGGAAAATGCAGGTCGAGGCCCGGGTTGAAAAGGCCATCGCCGCTCAGGGCGTTTTGACTGCCGCTCTGGTGGATAGAGCGGATAGCCAGGAGGTGGGCGATGTCTGAGGCCATCCATCCTACCGCCCTGGTTCATCCAAAGGCGCAACTGGATCCCTCTGTGCAGATCGGCGCTTATGCCATTGTGGAACAAGAGGTAAAAATAGGACCCGAAACGTGCATTGAACCCTTTGCCCGCCTCCAGGGTCCGACGACCCTGGGAGCAAAGAATCATATCCACTCCTATGCCTGCATCGGCGGACCGCCGCAAGACCTGAAGTATGCCAATGAACGGACCGTTCTGGAGATAGGGGACGAAAACATCATTCGAGAGTACGTGACCATCCACCGGGGCACAGTGGGCGGCGGCGGCATAACCCAAATGGGCTCCGGATGCCTGATCATGGCCTATGCCCATATTGCTCACGACTGCATCCTCGGCGACGAAGTCATTCTGGCCAATGCCGCCACCCTGGCCGGACACGTTATCGTCTACAACAAGGCCGTTGTCGGCGGACTGTCTGCTGTCCATCAGTTTGTGCGTATTGGAGAGTCGGCCTATATTGGTGGCATGACCGGGGTGTCCCAAGATGTTCCGCCCTTCATGCTCGTAGCTGGAGAGCGCGGATGGCTGCACGGCCTGAACGTTATCGGCTTGAGGCGGCAAGGGTTCACCAGGGAAGACCTCTCTCTCCTCAAGCGGGCCTATCACCTTATTTGGCGTTCAGGCATGCGCCGGGCTGAAGCCTTGGAAGAAGTCAAAAAAGAATTGGACGCAGACAATCCCAGGCTGTCCCAGTTGGTGGAATTTGTTGCAACCAGTTCTCGGGGAATCATCACACCCAAAAATCGGGAGGAGGAATAACCCTACATCCTCAGAAGATCTTACAGTGGCTTGAGCCAGGTATTCCGTCCCGCAACGTAACACCATTGACCCGGTACGCCCCGCCGGGTCTGGTAGGTCGGATTATTTACCCAGCCCAGAAGGTCCTGATACGCAGCATATATTTGCCGAAAGGCGGCAGCATTCCCACCGGCATCTGGGTGATGAATCAAAGCCGCCTGGCGAAAGGCACTCTTTAATCGCTCTTTCGCCTCTGTGGGGTGCAAGAGATCGTTTTTGTCCATCTTGAGCCGCCTGAGCTGCTTACTCACCGTGACCGACGTCTCCTGTACCTTCGGCTGAACGCTATGCTGGGCCACAATTCTGGTATGGCCCGTCCCCAATACATGCTTGCTGGCCCGTCTTTTGCTTTTTGTTTTATCCCTGTGCCCCCACCAGATCTGCCCCAGGGAAAATATCATGTCGTCCATGTCTTGAAATGGCTTATGGCCCGGCAATCGGGGAGAAATATACGTATATACCTCATGCCCAGATGTGGGGAGGATATTTAAGACTAAATGCACTTGGGTAAAGAAAAAGGTGGCATACTGCGTTTCAACCACCCGGAGGAGATTATTGAACCATTGCAGCTTGAAGGTAAAACGATCCTTGCAGTCCCGGGAGCAGTACCTGAGCCGCTGTTGTTCCAGGACCCGGCCGCAGCACTGACATCGTGGATAGATTGGTCTTTTCACTTCCTGGGGAATATAATCATTTGATTGAAACATGGGCAAAGTCTACCAAGGCCTTGCTTTGGAGGCAAACCGAAAACCTGACCTTCTCTTTTCACCATGCTGGATAAAGCGTCCCTGATTCCAACCCTATTGACTAAACTTGAAAAACTCCCGAGCGGAGAGGCCATCGATCTACGTACCTACAAGCGCAACCGCTCCGTGCTCATCGTCAAGAAGACTCCTCAGTCCTATGTCATTATTGAAAACGGCTTCTCCCGGGACCACCTGCACGTCTCGGCCGCAAAACTGAAAAAGACCCTCAAGACCCTGCTCAAACGCGAATTTCCCCGAAGCAACAAGGTCCGCCTGTATTACCTCGGCCAGTGGGGTGAGGCCACCCAAAGCCTGCCTAAGATGAAAAAGCTGTAGTTCTGCCTGGAATCCGTTTGAAAAGTTGTCCTGAAACAGATCGTCATCCTTGCCTTTTCACCAGGTTTGGAATAATGTTTCCATAAAATCGTAAAGATTTTTGATCATCACTCTGTAGGATGCAAGGAGGGAACATGCGCAAAGGTTTCAAGCCCTTGATACTGATCCTCCTGGGGATAATCGTCGGATTCCCGGTGTTCAGCATGGCCTATTACACCATGGTCCGAACCTCTACGCCTGAGTTCTGTGCCTCCTGCCACGAGATAGAATACGCCTACGATACCTGGAAAACCTCCACCCATGCCAACAACCCCAAAGGCTTTGTCGCCGACTGTATGGACTGCCACCTTCCCGCGCCGGAAAACACTTTCGAGTTCTTCTATGCCAAGACCTACCACGGGATCAAAGACGTCGTCATGCATTTCACTATAGATACATCCAAATACGACCATGAAAAGAACCGCCAGCATGCCTACGAAGATATTGACAATTCCCAGTGCCAGAAGTGTCACCGAAACCTGCTGGACATGGCCCATAAACGGGGGGCAATGCTGGCCCATAAAACCGTACTCTATCCCCGTGAAGGATATGAAAAGCAGTGTGTCGATTGCCATGACCGCTTAGTGCATTTTCCCCGGGAAAGCTATGCCTATGACCGGGCGGTTCTGGATGTGGAGAGTGCTGGCCTGTAAGCACAACAAATGTGTAATCCGCGCCGTTTACAAGGGAGGAAGGTATGATGTACAGGAGATGGAACCGGATCGTCATGACCTGCACGAGCATTGGAATATCCTTTATGCTCAGCTTAAACGTTGTCTGGGCTCAAAATGAAAACGCCACCACTGCAAAGCAGCTCAAGGAAAAAGAATTTCGCATTGAGCGTTCCATGTCCAAAGAAGCCAAGGCCTGTATCATGTGCCACAAACAGGAACACCCGGCCCTTTTCACTGATTGGGCCAACAGCCGGCACGCGTCAGCCAATATCACCTGCATTGACTGCCATCTGGCCGAATCCCACGAGCCGGATGTGAGCAAAAGCCATTTTGAACAGTATCAACGTGAAGATATCACCTGGGGGACAGCTGAATACAAGATTCCGGTTACCGCCGTGGTCACCCCCAAAGACTGCTCCCGTTGCCATCCGGATGAAGTGACCCAGTATTCACGGAGCAAGCACGCCAACACCTTGGAACTGATATGGAAGATCGATCCCTGGCTCAACGATGGCATGAATTCAGACTGGGAACGTTCAGCAGGATGCAATTACTGCCACGGAACGATCCTTGAGCAGGACGAGGAAGGCAATCTCGATCCCATGACCTGGCCCAATGTTGGTGTCGGGCGGATCAACCTGGATGGAAGCAAGGGCAGTTGTACCTCCTGCCACACCAGGCACCGCTTCTCGGTCATGGAAGCCCGGAAACCGGAAGCCTGCGGCCAGTGCCATCTCGGACCGGACCACCCCCAGATAGAAATTTATATGGAATCCAAGCATGGGGATATCTATACCGCTTTTGGCGACGAGTACAACTGGGACTCTGCCCCGGGAACCTGGACCCCAGGGGTTGATTATCGCGGTCCGACCTGCGCCTCCTGCCACATGTCCGGGGCGGGAGAGGTGCTGACCACACATGACGTCACCGAACGATTATCCTGGGAGCTGCAGGCACCGCTGACGGTTCGTCCTTCTGAATTCGCAGCCTTTCCGGCTGATACAAACTGGAAGACAGAAAGAGAAAAGATGAAGAAAATCTGTACTCAATGCCATGGCATGAGATGGGTAGACGCTCACTACGTCAAAATGGACAAAGCTGTGGAAGAATATAACGAAGTGTACTTCAAACCGGCTAAAGAGATGCTGGACAAACTCTATGCCAAAGGCTTGCTGGACAACACCAAGTTTTTTGATGAGAAACTGGAGGTAGAATATTACGAACTCTGGCATCATGAAGGTCGTCGGGCTCGGATGGGTACGGCCATGATGGCTCCAGACTATTCCTGGTGGCATGGCTTTTACGAGTGCAAGCACCGGTTCAACGAATTTATGGCCGAGGCCGAACATCTTTTGGAAACCGGCCAGCGGGCCCACGTGTACGAGGACTTCCCCAATGCCAACGGCGACACGACCAAGCCGGAGGTCCTGTTCGGCAAACAGGATTACCCATTGGGTCCCCACTAACTACCTTGTCATCAATTTGCTGTCGCAAAAGGAAAACCACTCCTTCAAGGGGTGGTTTTCCTTTTACGTATAGTACCCACGCTCTGCGTCCTCCAGAGCAGAGACTGCAAAAGCGATAACGCCCCCTTCAGTTTGTTTGGAGAGGGATCCGTATATTCCCCCAGGTGGCGTCCACAAGCAAGGCTCCGGAAACAACGAGAACCAGGCTAACTGTCATTATCATAGACAATGCCGTAACAGTCATATATTTATTTTGCGCGCCCCAGTGTTTACATTATTTTAAACAAACGACCAACAAAAGGCAATTATGCACAACGCGCTTTTGCTTCTTCGATGGGAGGGATGACAGGTAATTGTGAACAGGAAATCTACGAGACACAGGAGTTTTTGAACAATGGAAAGCTCATGCCTCCAGCTCAGACCTTGACCATCGGGATATCCGGCCATTTGGTGGTAAATCCGGGCGAAAGCCTTCCCCGCCGCATTTCCCAGTTTTTTTCCAACCCTGAGCAGGCGTAACGCAGCGTGTCCTTCCCGAATCTGGAGTTGATCCGGTCCATGGCCAGCATCAATGGTTTGTCCGGCTTCCGGACCTGTGATCCGGCAACATCCCAGAATTTCAGCTGCCTGAATCCGGCAGGCTGGAGAGCCGTGAGCATCACTCCTCCCTTTTGAAAGGCAAAACCTTTGGCATACACCTGTTCCAAAAGGCCCAGTGCAGCTGCAAGCAGAGTCCGGGTATCGTTGGCCGGCTGGTCCAGGCAGGTGGATACGCAGGGCGAGTACTGGGGTTCTTCCGGCTTGAACCGATTGGTATGCAAAAAGACATGCAGACAGCCGGCAACCTGGGCATGAGCTCGCAGCCGCCGAGCCGCACTGTGCACATGGTGGCTGACTGCCTCCCGCAATTCGTCCAGTTCGGTCACTGACCGGCCAAAGGACCTGGAGCGGACGAGGCTCTTGGCCGGCTGGGGCTGAGTCTGAAACTTGAGGCAGGGTACCCCGCCCAGCTCCAATACGGTCTGCAGGCCGGTGATGGACAGCTTTTTCTTGATCCAGAGCTGATCAGCCTCTTTAAGATCCCAGGCAGTTTGGATCCCGGCCTTTTGCAACTGCTTGGCGTACCTTGGACCGATCCCCCAGATATCTTTCGTTGACAGGGAAGCCAAAAGACGATCCTTGTCCTGACACCTGTCCAGATCCAAAACTCCGGCATATTCCGGTACGGTTTTGGCCAGCTTGTTGGCCGCCTTGGCCAGGGTCTTGGTCCGGGCCAGGCCAATGGAGACCGGGATGCCCGTCTGCCGCATGACCTCGGTCCTGATCCGCCGGGCCAAGTCATCCAGATCCAGCTGCCATTTTCCAGAGAAACAGAGAAAAGCCTCGTCGTGGGAATACACCTCCGTTTCCGGGCTCATGCAGGCCAGAACACTCATGACCCGGTCTGACATGTCCGCGTACATGGCGTAGTTGGAGGAAAAGACGTGCACCTTGTGCCTGGCCAGAAATCTCTTCCACTGAAAGGCCGGAGCGCCCATAGGCAGGCCCAGGGCCTTGACTTCATTGGATCTGGCCACCACACACCCGTCGTTGTTGGACAAAACCACCACGGGTTTGCCGTTCAGGCCGGGCTGAAATACCCGCTCACAGGAGACGTAGAAATTGTTGCAGTCCACCAAAGCGAACATACCGATACCTGTATGACGGGCCGACCGGATGCAGGACATAGGTCACCTTTCCCCAGATATGGATTTTATTTGAGTCATAATGATCTCAAAAGGGAATTGAAAAATGCATTTTTGTTTACGAAAACGTAAACAAACGACCACAAGAATGCAACATACCTTACGAGAATAAAAGGCTATAGAGATCTTTGAATGGAAGACATGCGGCAGGTCCGAATCAAACATCAGAAAGAGGAAAACTCATTGGGCAGAGAATGGAAAAGAAAAATCTCAAAATTCCAGAACAAGTACGTAGAGTTACTTAGAGCAAACTCATCCTATATTTCATTGACTATGCTCCTTGACAAATCATCCCATGAAGATTATGTTTTTTTAATGGCCAAATTGGTTGGTCTTTTTTATTTTTTTTCGGAGAAGTGAAGGTTTATGAGTAAGAAGATGTATGTTGGTAATTTGGCATTTCAGTCTACAGAAGATGATCTTCAAAAACTTTTCTCCCAGTACGGTGAAGTAATTTCTGTTAATCTTATAACAGATAGAGAGACTGGAAGATCACGTGGTTTTGCTTTTGTAGAAATGGAGGATGAGGCTGCGGATACCGCTATGAAGAACCTTGACGGGACGGATTTTGAGGGACGGAACATAAAGGTTAATGAAGCACGACCTCGAACATAGATTCTCGTGAATCACATCCAATTGGATGTGAAGTGATTTGCTTTAAAAAACCGCCTCATTATGAGGCGGTTTTTTTATTCACCTCACCACCACGTTCATAGACACTTTCTGATAGCGGCTATGGCTTCCTCGGCCGGGCGGACCCTTAAAGTCGGATTCATCACTTTTACCTCCATCCTCCTTCCTAAATGAATATGTGCCGGTCATTTTGGGAAGCTGCTGGCTCTGCGCATGGCGGGTCAAAGAATGTATGGCCCCGTGAGGTCCGCATTCCAGTCCGGCCAATGGAGAGCCTGGAGATCGGGCAGTGAATTGGGCTCCTGTAAACAGATCTTCGGCAACCGTCCGCCAGCCTGGGCCTGCCTCTATTTGGCTTTGTTCCCTGTGAGTCTATTGCTCTCCAACTCTCCAAAATAATTTTAATATTGACACAGAACATCAATAGATGTAGCATCGTGCACACTACGCCCAAAAAGATATGGGTGGCTATTATTTGTTTGGTTGAAAATGGAGGAGCTAAAACCATGGACAATAACGATTTCAAAAAATTGCTTGTTGGCCTGTGTCTGAGCGGGCTTCTGGCCGGGTCAGGCGTCAGTGGGGGATGAGGATCTGCAAACAGCAATGCGGTCGGCAATGCAACCAGCAGCGGTTTAGGTACAAGCGTGGACACAGGTAGTCATCCCGCAGGAAGCGGCAGAGTCGCCACAGACGACGGCTCCGGTGGAGCCGATGACCAGGGCGTAGACACAGAGCAGGAGAAAACAACAAAAGAAGCACCTGCAGCAAGTGGTTGAGGCTAAGGAACCGACCAGCGCTGGCAGCGCTGGAAAAGCCTTTGGAGCCGGGCAGCGCATGGGGCGTAGGTGCGCTGCCCGGGGAGTCTGCCATGGCCGACAATCATTTTTTAGAGCAAGTCTTGCCCACCTGCCGCCTGATATTGGACAATGCCCTGTGGACAAAGCTGAGCTCACAATTTGATCCTGCCACCTTGGATGCATTACCCGAGCTTTTGCAGCAGATTGTCAATGATCAGACCCACCTTGCCTTTCTCCCGGACTTGGCTCGATTGGAAATTGCAATCTTTCAGGTTGCCCAATGCAAGACCGAAAGAACAGGATGGGCGGATGTCGAAATAAATCCGTGTCTGCAGCTTCTGGCGCTGCAGTGGAAACATCTCTGTTCGCTAATCTTGGACAGCAGGGCATCACCTTCTCCGGAACCTGAACCAGAGCTTATACTGGTTTGGCCTGGGTCCAAGGGGCGTGTCCTGTATAGGCCGGCCTTGAACAATGACATCCTGGCCCTGAAGCTTATCGTTGAAGACATTTCTGTGCCTGAGGCAGCAGCAAGGACAGGTTCCCGGCAATCCCGCATTTGGCCCATTATCCACCAGGCAGTCCGGAACAGGGTTCTCCTTGGCAAAGAAAGCCTGATTCGGCGTAACTGGAACATGCCGGATGCACTGGCCGAAAAATATCAAACCACAGATACCTTCACTCTGCAATGGCATCTGACCCAGGCCTGTGATCTGCAGTGCAGGCATTGCTATGGACGGGAGCCGAGAAAACCGCTTGATGTGGAAAAAGCCCTGTACGTTCTTGAAGATTTTGACGCTTTTTGCCGACAAAAACACGTCCACGGCCAAGTCAGCTTTACCGGAGGAAATCCAATGCTCCATCCCCAACTGCATCTGATATTTGAAGAAGCGGTCAATCGGGGATTTACCGTTGGCTTCCTGGCAAACCCGACCTCAAAAGAACAGCTCAAAAGCCTGCTGCAAAAAGGACCTATTGCCTTTTATCAAATCAGCCTTGAAGGTCTGGAAGAGCACAACGATTATATCCGGGGCCAGGGACATTTCCAGCGCTCATTGGCTTTCTTGGATACATTGCGTGAATTGGGTATCTACTCCATGGTTATGCTTACGTTGACCAAGGCCAACAGCAAACAGGTCCTGGATTTGGCCCAAGTACTCGAGGGCCGGGCCGACCTGTTCACTTTTAATCGCCTGTCCATGGTCGGATCCGGTGCCTACCTGACTCCAGCAGATAAAATGGAGTTTACAGATCTGCTCACCTCCTACCAAACCCAGGCCAAAAGCGTTTCCGGGATGGGATTTAAGGACAACCTATTTAATCTCTACCGGTTACAGAATGATCTGCCCTTGTTTGGAGGGTGCACTGGCTATGGCTGCGGAGCTGCCTTTAATTTTGTGGCACTCCTGTGCGACGGAGACATTCATGCCTGCCGGAAATTCCCTTCCCCGCTGGGCAATATATTCGATCACAGCTTGGAGGAGATCTGTGACTCCGATCTGGCTCACGCATATCGGCAAGGACCGGCGGAGTGTAAAGATTGTCCCATAAGGCATGTGTGCCGAGGCTGCATGGCAGTAATCCACAGTAGTGGTCTGGATGTTTTTACCAACAGGGATCCCTATTGTTTCCAGAAGGGTTGACAGGGTAAAGCTTTTTGAACTAGTTTTTGACAAAAGGCTTGGGTGTCTTCCCTTTTGGCCAAAGCTAAAATAGGAAGACTGCAAGAGGGAACCCTGTGCAAATCAGGGACGGGCCCGCCGCTGTAACCGGGGACGAAAGCCGCAAAATGCCACTCTCAGCCTCATTTCATGAGGGGAAGGCGCGGTGATCCGGCGTTGAATGACTTCAAAAGCATTCAAACCGGATTGTAGGATGATCCGGGAGTCAGAAGACCTGCCCAGCCGCTATAAAGGATATAAGCTTCCGTGGTAGAAGCACATCCTGTCTCGTTTCCGAGGATAAAAAAGGGAAATCCCCGGATCGAACGAAAGTTCGGTCCGGGGATTTTTTTTATATTCCATATCCGCTCCAAACCCTTTAACCAGGAGCAGGATCAGCCCTCCCTGCGATCCTGTTCCTGCAATTTCTTTATAGCCCGCTTCAAACTCGACACAGTTTATTTTAAGTCAAGACATATCTTACTCTTTTTTCCCGAAAATGGAGGAAGGGATGATTTATCAATTCCACATCATTTTCTTTTGTATCCTTGGTTTTTCTCTCTTGGGGACCTTTCCGGCCGGGGCGGCCGACAAAGAAGAAACACTCTCTATGGAGGAGATGGTGGTCACTGCCGGTCGTCTTCCAGAGGCCAAACGGGAATTGACCGCTAATGTGACCGTGTTGGATGAATCTGAGATCAGAAGTTCTCCCGCCCGTGATCTGGGAGAGCTTCTGGCGGGAAAGAATATCGGGGCAGTGAGACAACAGCCGGGGAGTCTGACGACTATCGGCCTTCGCGGGTTCCGGACCGAAAGCCATGGCAACGACCTCCAGGGCAAGGTCCTTATTCTGCTCAACGGCCGTCGGGCCGGAACCGGGAATGCAGCCCAGATCATGACCGAAAATATCCAACGGGTGGAGATCATCCGCGGTCCAGCGTCGGTCCAGTATGGATCGGCGGCCATCGGGGGAGTGATCAACGTGATCACCAAAAAGGGCCAGGGGAAACCGTCTGGCTTTGTTCGCGGCAAGCTGGGCAGTTATGGGTACGAAAAGGCTGTTGCCGGCATGTCTGGAGCAGTCGAAGGATTTGATTTTTCAGGCACAGTCAGCCGCAGCAGCATGGATGACTATGATACCGGAGATGGAACGGAATACGATAACACTGGTTATGACCGAAAAGACAGCGGCAGTCTGAACCTGGGCTATGAATTTCTTCCTCATAACCGAGCGTCCCTGATCTATTCCGGGTATTATGCCCATGATGTGGGTACGCCGAATATGATTGAAGCCATTGACCCCAATACCTCTATCGACATGAGCAACGAATCCTTAGACTTTGTGTACGACGGCCAGACCAAGGACAATTTGTGGTCATGGAAGGCCAGATATTTCGTAGGCAAAGACGAATACGACTACAAGGATCCGACATACCCCTATGAGCGGGAGACGGATCAAGAAGGAACCCAGGCCCAAATCAGCTGGAACCCGGGACAGTACCGCCTCACGGCCGGGTTTGACTGGATAAACTATGAGATAGATTCTGATCTGGATCCCAAAAAATCTGAATACGACAATCCTTCCTATTTTCTTCTGGGCAAAGCCACGTATCTCGATGACCGCCTCATTCTGTCCGGGGGCCTGCGCTACGACGAGTTTGAGGTAGACATTAAAGAGGGACAAGGCGGAAGCGAGGACGACGATCACATGAGTCCCCGAATCGGACTGGCCTATTTTCTTATGGATAACCTCAAGATGCGCACCAATTATGGGCAGGGGTTCAAAATGCCTACGGCCGAAGAACTCTCTGGAAATTTCGTCAGTTCCTGGGGCACACCCTATCAGGGGAATCCCGACCTGGATCCGGAAGCAAGTGAAACCTATGAGCTTGGTCTTGATTGGTATCCCGGGGCACTGGAGGCATATCTGACCTACTTTTATACCGATTTTGAAGACAAAATCGAGGTCGTGTACACCCCGCAAGGAGCTCAGACATGGGAAAATATCGGTGAGGCCACGGTATCCGGCTTTGAAGGCGAGCTGTCCTACGATGTGGGTACCCTTTTCGACTGTCTCTGGGAGATCAGACCGTTTATAAATTTCACCTATCTGACCGAATTCGAGGATGAAGAGAGAAATGAGGATCTGTTGTACACTTCGGATCTAAATGTATCCTATGGCCTCTCATTTGCTGATGGAGAAGGCCTTTTGGCCCGCCTCAATTTCTCCTATGTCGGGGAACAGGATATCGACTATTACGACCCGAACACCTTTGCCCAAACCCGGATGGAGAAAGGCGGCTTCACTGTTGCCGATCTGACCATTCAGAATAAGGTGCTGGACTTTAACTCCTACGGTGATCTTTCCCTCCGCGGCGAGGTGCGCAATCTTTTTGATAAGGACTACTCATATGTCAAGGGCTATCCTATGCCCGGCCGAAGCTTCGTCCTGGGCATGGAGTACGCATTCTAAAAAAACGGCGGCTGGATATAAGCTGCCGTCCTTTGCAGGTACCAGTTCAATACCCTGGGCAATCGTCATGATCGTCCTGAGGATTGCGGTTGAAAAGGGAACCCCCGTGCAAATCGGGGACGTGCCCGCCGCTGTAACCGGGGACAAAAGCCGCAACAAGCCGCTGATGAATGTCTCCTGGTAAGAATGCAGCTGGCGCAGCGTTTGTATTATTGCTTCGGAGAGCTAAAATGAATATACCCATTGTCATGGCTGCCTTTGGGACCACAACCCGGGCCAGGCGGACCTATGATATTTTAGATGCCAAGATCAAGGAGGCCTTTCCGGATCATCCGGTACACTGGGCCTTTACCTCTCGCATGGTCCGGGACCGGATCGAGAACAGGCAGGGCCAGAGCTATAAGCATCCACATCAAGTTCTCCATCAGCTTGCCCAAGCCGGGTATGAATGGGCCGTCGTTCAGTCTCTGCATCTCGTCAGCGGCCATGAATTCGATCGCTTAGTGGATGAGGTCAAAAGCTGTTCTGTGCGGACCTCCATCGGCCTACCCCTGCTGGACTCTCCTGACGACTATCTGGCCGTACTCCCCGCCCTGCTGGACGAAGTGCATGTAGCAGACGACGAGGCCCTGGTCTTGGTTGGACACGGAACGGATCACGCCATGTGGGCCGCATATCCGGCCCTGGAATCCATAGCCCGCAAGCACTTGCACGGCCGGATCTTTGTCGGGGCGGTGGAAGGCTGCCTGGAGGCTAAGGAAGTAGTTCACGAAGTTGTTCAGGCCGGATTTTCCAGGGTCTGCCTGGTACCCTTCATGCTTGTAACAGGAATTCATTTTCAGGAAGATCTGTGCGCTGAGGAAGAGGAGTCCTGGAAATCCCAGTTTGAGGCCTCCGGCGTCGAGGTCCGCATGGAATCCCGTGGAATGGGGGAGCTTCCAGGAATCGGAGACATTTTCTGCCGCCACATCCGGGAGGCCCTGGACGTAATCCCGGAAAGGGTAAATAAGGCTTAAGGAGACTTTTCAAGGCTTGCTGAGTCCTGTATAGGCATTTATTATGTTTCAAGCCTTGGCCCATGTACTGAAGCGGATGATGATCGCCGATGTGCACAGACTCTTTGTCCACGGCTCTGATCCAGGTGCGATGCATGGGGTTCTTTCCTTGACCGATGCCGCGAGAGTCAGGTCCGGATCCTGCCTGGGTATCCATTCAGGGGATAACCCTCCTCAGCCTGAGTAATCGATCTCTTCGATCCAGGTCAAATCCGGCCCTTTGCCATGAAAATAGGTGTCAATGGCCTCTCCAAGCACCGGATAGGAAAGCTTCTTTTGCAGACGGCAGGTCTGGGTCAGGCTGAGTATTCGTTCGACCCAGCGATCACCGGAATCTGATTGTGATAATCGAAAACTGATCAGTTTTTGGGGCTTTGAACGTGTTTTTTGCCTTGAGCCCCTGGGGTCTTGCGTTTGGGAAGAGAGATGAGCCCCTTTTTCTCCAAAATCAGAAGCAAATCCCGACAAGCTCGGTCCTTAAGCCAGCCGTTT
>Ga0182239_1000080_pt1 | contig 33746 bp, 31 predicted proteins | sample hydfrate6_PW_210_FD_132456 | JGI IMG/M metagenome (GOLD analysis project Ga0182239, IMG submission 132456) | Subsurface microbial communities from deep shales in Texas, USA - hydraulic fracturing test 6_PW_210 | ecosystem: Environmental > Aquatic > Deep subsurface > Shale gas/oil reservoir >... | reverse complement strand
GACTACGCCTGGGATGGAAGTAGGCTTCTGGCCGCTAACTTCGACAACCACCCGGGTATACCCCGGATGCTCGCCGATCCGAAACCCCGAAATCTGGACCATCTTCGCCTTGGCCGCTGGATGATCTTTTGACCGGCCGTCAGCTCGGAGGACAATATCCGTACGTACCGGCATACGTTCACCTGGAGCCATGGCAGGAGCGACTCGGGGTTCAGGGCCGGTTTCGGCTGCCGGCTGTGGATCAGGAAAACGGATTGTGGCATCGTCGGGTGCGGTATTTTCTGAGTCCAAAGGCCAAAAATCCAAAATGATCCGGTACTCGCCAGGCCGCTCATCTACCTTCAGGACCACTTCTTCCACCCACAGATCGGCATGCCGGGTATGCAGGATGATCTGGTCGGTTCCATCCTGCAATGTTGTGATCCGGGTAAACATCGATCCTTGGGGAGGCCTGGGAGGGGTCCAGTCCTTAGGCAGACGAAGGGAAGCAAAGTGTATACCGTAGGTTGCATTGGACACCCGGCCCATGTCCACAGGCCGAGCTCCCTGACAGGCCAAAACCGCCCGGCTCGCTCCGTCATGCGTCCCCAGGCGCAAATCCAAAAGCTTGGTCGACTGCGCACAGAGAGGTGTTTTGGCCCAGGCCAAAACCAGTAAGCACATTGTGAACACCTGGAAAAATTTTCCCACTCCTTGTGTCATCGCCCATCCTTGCTCTGAAAAGATTTGCCATGTAGTCTAGATCCCGGCAGATAACCTGTCAACAGAGGCAAGACGCAGTGCCTTGGCCTCAAGCATCTGGCGCAATGGAAGAAGCACCCCCAACTCCCTCAAGCTGAGCATAGCACACACTTGACACCCAGCTAAATACGGCTTTGCCGTAGACCCGTGGTCTATTTAGCCGGGTAAACCATGTGGTGATAGCAATGGATAGATAAGGATTTGGAATCACAGCACCCTCCCCTAACCCCTCCCTTACAGCTGCGCAAAGCCGCAGCAGGGAGGGGAAGTAAGAGGATCAAGTATATCAGCACATTTATGGGCTGATTTGTCAAGATCTCACGAAGACCAAGCTTCTTGGATTTTCTGTATGAGCAGTCGGTTACGGTTCCCCGTCCGGCACTCAATTGCAAAAAATATTGGTGTCTTTCTTGACAAGCCCCACATCGGCAATTGAGTGCCGGACGGGGACAGGGGTGGATGGTCATGATGACAGACAAGGGGCGAGCGGCGCTCGCACTTCTTAGGCCAGGCTGGAGCCTGGCGACCCCGGACGGCCAAGCCAGCGAACGGGGTTTGATATAGTAAAAAATCAACCTTGTCTTCGTTCCAAGGGTCCTCCCTTGGAACGTCTTCTTCTTACGGCTCCAGCCGTCCTCTTTTGCATCTTTGCTCCCGGACTTTTGTGAGTTTCATGAAGAAGGGGGCCGGAGCCCCAAGAAAAGACGTCACGAGGGAGGACCCTCGTAACGAAGAAAAGTGATCATGAAATATCCAATCGACTACTCCGTGTATCTGGTCATCAGCCAAAGAGACTGTTTGGACCGGGATATATTCCAGGTCTTAGAACATGCAATTCAGGGCGGAGTCAGCCTGGTCCAGCTCCGGGAAAAGACCATGCCCACCCGGGAGCTGGTTGCCCTGGCCAAAGAGATGAAGGTCTTTTTGGCCCAGCACAATATCCCCTTGATCATCAACGACCGGGTAGGTGTAGCCTTGGCCGCAAACGCCGATGGCGTGCACGTAGGCCAGGATGACATGCATCCCCTGGACGTTCGTCCTCTCATTGGTCCGGAGCGAATACTCGGCCTTTCGATAAATACAGAGGCAGAACTGCAGGAAGCCGGTACCCTGCCAGTGGACTATCTGGGCATTGGGCCTGTCTTTGCCACCCAGACCAAGAAAGACAACAAGCCGGTCCTGGGCCTGGAGGGACTGGCCCGTTTATGCCGAAAAAAACAGGTCCCAGCTGTGGGCATCGGGGGAATTACGGCCCGTAATGCATCCCGGGTCGTATCGGCCGGGGTCGAAGGAATAGCCGTGGTTTCCGCAATCTGTGGTGCCGAGTCGCCCAAGGATGCCGCCGCAGAGTTTAAAAAAGGTCTTATGACCTCCACATAACAAATAACGAACCAATTTTTCGTTTATAAAATATTGTCCCAAGTAATAAGGAAAAATATCATCATGACCACCCACCCCTGTCCCCGCCCTAACCAGGGCGGGGAACCTTTATACCCACTTCTACTCTGACTTGATGGGGCATCATTACTGGAGATATGGAAGTGCAAACAGAATTATGAATCGCAAGGCGAGTACACAGGCAAAAGCCAGTTGACAGCACCAGCAGGCAAGGATATGACTTTGTGAAAAATTTCCCTTAAGGAGGTCATCCGCATGAATTGTCTCATTTTCGGCCCCAACGGCAGCGGCAAAGGTACCCAAGGCTCTTTGGTCAAGGATAAGCTGAACATCGCTCATATTGAATCCGGAGCCATCTTCCGGGAACACATCAGCCAGGGCACGGACCTGGGCAAAAAGGCCAAGGAGTATATCGACAAAGGCGAGTTGGTTCCAGACGACATCACCATTCCAATGGTTCTGGAAACTCTGAAAGACAAAGGACAGAACGGCTGGTTGCTGGACGGGTTTCCCCGCAATATTGTCCAGGCCAAAAAACTGTGGGAAGCCTTGCAGCAAGCCGGCATGAACCTGGATTACGTGATTGAAATCACTTTGGACCGCCAAGTTGCCAAAAACCGGATCATGGGCCGCAGGCTGTGCGTCAACGACCCCAACCACCCGAACAATGTATTTATTGACGCCATCAAGCCGGAGGGGGACAAATGCCGGGTTTGCGGGGGTGAATTGAAGACCCGTTCCGACGACCAGGACGAGGCGGCCATCGACAAACGCCACGATATTTACTATGATACCAATTCAGGCACCCTGGCTGCTGCCTACTTTTTTAAGGATCTGGCCAATCAGGGCAAAACAAAGTACATTGAGCTTGACGGCTCCGGAGATATCCAGAGCATCAAACAGAAGCTGGCCGACCAGTTGAGCTAATCAATGGATACGGGCTCTTTGTGCCGCAATTCACAATCCCGCTCCGGCGGGATTTTTTCTCACAAACCCACATGCCTGCCAAGGCGCATGCACGCTTGCGCTAACGAAGCATACAAACGATTTCGATACCGATACCGACTGGGAGTGGCTACCCAACCGGATACTGACAACGCTGAGGATCACTGGCGCAAAGAATGAGCGGCCAGTGCATCCGTTTGTTGTGATTTTCTTTCTTCGGGTTCGTAATCGCTATCGGGATCGGGATCGATATCCATAAACTGAGGGTTCCTGCTGCACCGAATGACATATTCTTTCGATTTCGATCCCGATTTCGATTTGGATTTGGATTATCCCAATTATCCCAATTATTAACTAATAACAGTTTTATTACCAATCAAAGGTGGACTTCCTTCATCGACTGCATCGACTGTACCCAGCTATTCACATCGAGGATTTCGGTTCGTAGTAAGTCTCAATATGAGTTATCTGTCCGCAGCACAAGTTCGAGAAAGATCAGAACATCTCAGACGTCTGGTCTGGATCATGTATGGGCTCTATGCCGGGACCATCATTTCCGGCATTACCGTCATCATCGGCGTGGTCATGGCTCATTTCAAGGAAAAAGATGCCCTTTTCCTTGATCCTGTTCTGGCCAGCCATATTTCCTGGCTCATCCGCACCTTTTGGTGGATCCTGGCCTGGTCCGTGGCAGCGGCTGTTTTCTATGCCCTGTTCATCACCGCCCCTTTGGGCGCGCTGATTACCCTCATCGCCGGCATATGGTTCATGTACCGGATCATCCGTGGTGCTTTGCGCCTGCATAGGGGCAAGGACATGCCGTTGAGCTGATCCATGATGGTTGCAATCCAGTCCTGGGTATAGTATTTTCGGGTTTATAAAGGAAACATATGAACGTGTTCCCCCTCATTGAAGCCTATACTGTAAAGGACTACGAGCATTGGGAAGGCGACTGGGAGCTCATTCAGGGCCAGCCCCTGGCCATGACCCCATCGCCCGGAATTACCCATCAACGAATCATTGCTGCCGTTTTCCGGCAGATCGATACAGCGATGCAAGGCTGTCCTGACTGCGAAGCCTTGTTTGAGATCGACCTGGAACTGGCTGAAGACACAATAGTCCGTCCAGATCTGGTGGTCATTTGTTATCCGGCCCACGGCCAGCGGCTGACCAGGGCTCCGGAAATCGTATTCGAGGTTATTTCTCCGCGTACCGCCCGCCGGGATGAGGTAATCAAGCACGAGCTCTACCAGCAGGAGGGAATCGCCTACTATGTCCTGATCTATCCAGAAGCCCAAAAAGCTAAAGTGTATAGGCTTGAACAGGGCAAGTACCAAAAAAAAGGAGACTTTCAAAACGAAACCCTGTCCTTCGAGCTTTCCAAATGCCGTATTGACTTCGCCTTTTCCCAAATTTGGCCAGTTAACTAACTGTAAACCCAAGGGATTGGAATCACAGTACCCTCCCCCAACCCCTCCCGTGTAAGCTGCGCAAAGCCGTATGTAACCGGGTGTTATGTGTGCATAAAGACCAACTGTTCCGGGCGGGGAACCTGTATACTCATTTCTATTCTGTTTTGATGGGGCTTCATTGCTAGAGATATGTCATTGTAAACAAAATAACGAATCGCGGGACGAGCATTCCCACCACGGTCAAAACGACCGCCGCCCCGGCCAGGCGATTGGCCTGCAGGATATGCTCCGGCCCCAATGTGCGTATGGGATCGCCCAGTCTGGGCCGGCTGGAAATCTGACCGTGATATCGGCCTTCCCCGCCCAGCTGGACCTGCAGCAAACCGGCCATCGCCGCCTCAGCCTGGCCTCCGTTGGGGCTGGGATGCTTGTTCCGGTCCCGGACAAAGACTCTCCAGGCCTGTCCTGCGGGATAGCCCAACAACTTCCCGCCGGCTATAAGGGCCACAGCGCCCATCCGGGCCGGAATCCAATTGACCATATCGTCGAGCTGGGCCGCAATCCGGCCGAAATCCTTGTATCCTCCGGTGGTATACCCCCACATGGAATCCAGCGTGTTCACCGCCTTGTACAGCATGGCACCCACCGGACCGAAGAGAAAAGCAAAAAAAACCGGGGCAATGACCCCGTCCACGCTATTTTCAGCCACACTCTCCACACAGGCCCGGCTGACCACGGAAGCATCCAGTTCCGCAGTCTCCCGGCCCACAAGCATGGACACCGCTTGTCTGGCCTCATGGATCTCGTCTTGCTTCAATGTCTTATACACGCGCAGGCTGTGCACGCGCAGATCCTTGGCCGCAAATGTGGTCCAGAGGACTATCACACCGCCCAGATCCGCAGCCAACGGATGCACAAGACCAAGTCCCCAAAGAACAGTCCAGGCAGTTGTCCCGGTCACCGTCAAGACCACACTCACCCCAACGATTCCCGCCTTGGTCTGATCCAGACCCTGGCGACGCAGCGGCTTTTCCACACCCGCGGCCAGGGCCCCGATCCAGCGTATGGGATGCGGCCATCCCTGGGGATCACCGATCAGTTGATCCAGAACCAGGGCGCACAGGATTTGCATTTCCAGGGGAATCACAGCCCAAGCTCCTGTTGTATCCGCTTTACATCCAGATTCTCCCGGACAATATCCGCCAGCCGGTCCAGGGCCGGCTCCAGATCGTAACGGACCTGGATCCTTCCCAGGGGGGACAGCCCCATTCGCTGCCGTAATCGATCGATGAACCAGCGGCGGAACTCGTCGGCATCAAAGAGACCGTGGAGGTAAGCGCCCCAGACAAGGGCATGTCCATTTTCCAGTTCCAGCCCCCGGTCATCTCCCTGGCCCAGGCGAAGTACCGGCCGACCGCCATCGGCCCGGGAGCGGCCGTGATGGATCTCGTAGCCATGCACCGGCAAACCGGATGCACAGTGCACACCCTGACGCAGGGTCAGGGTCTTGTCTTCCTCCATGACCGTGTGCATGGGCAAGAGCCCCAACCCCTGCATCTTTTCGGTTGATGACTCCAGACCGTACGGGTCGCTAATCGTTCGGCCCAGCATCTGGTATCCGCCGCATACGCCCACAATTTCGCTTGTACTCTCCTGGGCCAGATCCCGGATTTTGGCCCCAAGGCCGCTATGTTCCAAAAAGATGAGGTCGTTGACCACACTCTTGCTTCCGGGCAGGATCACCGCCGCAGGCTCTGTCAGATCGGCAGCCCGGCGAACGAGCCGCAGATTGACATCCGGCTCCTGAATGAAGGGCTCGAAATCTGTGAAATTGGAAATATGCGGCAGATCGATCAGGGCGATGGCAACGCCTTGTTTATCTGTTGCCGCCGCAGCCTGCCATCCAGACTTAAAGCTCACCGAATCCTCATCCGGAAGCCCCAGATTTTGAATATGGGGGATAACGCCCAGGACCTCCCGCCCGGTATGCCGATGGGTGATTTCCAGGGCCGAATCCAATAGAGAAGCATCTCCCCGGAACTGATTAATGACAAAACCAGAGATCAGCTCCCGCTCCCATTGAGCCAGAACCTCCATAGTACCCACAAAAGAAGCGAACACCCCGCCCCGGTCGATATCTCCGATGAGCAGAACCCTGGCCCCGGCTTCCCTGGCCATGTGCATATTGACGATATCGTGGGCTTTGAGGTTCACTTCCGCCGGGCTCCCGGCCCCTTCCAGTATCATGACCTCATGCTCTGCGGCCAAAGAGGCGTAAGATTCCTGCACCGCCTCCCAGGCCCGGGCCTTGTAGCGAACATAATCCATTACCTGCATGTTGCCCACCGGACGGCCGAGGACAATGATCTGACTCCCGGTCTCGCTGTTGGGTTTGATTAAAACCGGGTTCATGCGCACATCCGGGTCCAACTTGCAGGCCTGGGCCTGGACAACCTGGGCCCGGCCCATTTCTCCTCCCTTTCTGGTGACAAAAGAGTTCAGGGACATGTTCTGGGCCTTGAACGGGGCCACCCGATAACCGTCCTGGAGCAAGATGCGGCCCAGGGCCGCAGTCAGAATACTCTTTCCGGCATTGGATCCTGTCCCCTGGAACATGAGGGCCGGGACCCGGTGTTTGGATCTTTTGCCGGTATGATCTGCACCTTGTGAGTGCCTTGAATTCCAGCCTAAAACACCGGCCAGGGCCTGAATAAGACGGCGATTGTCCTCTTGGCAGCGGACCGCGATCCGAAAATACGAGCTATCCAGGCCCTGATAGTTGGTGCAGGTCCGGATGGCTATACCCTGGGCCAGCAATGAATCAAACAGGGAGAGGGCATCCATGCCGGGCGCAGTGACCCGGCCCAGCAGATAGTTGGCTTCGCCGGATACCACCTTAAGGCCCGACAAGGCGCAAAGATCCGCAATCATTTCTCGCCGCAGGCAGGTCACCAGGTCACGGCTTTTGTGCACATAGTCATCATCTTTGATCACCGCCGCCCCCACATCCAGGGCCAGGGTATTCACACTCCAGGGCGGAATTGTTTCCCGCACAGCTGCGGCCATATCCTGAGGAAAGAACCCGTATCCCAGGCGCAATCCAGGGACGGCATAGATCTTGGTCAATGACTTGAGAACCACGATATTTAAGACAGCAGGATCAAATACAGATTCAAGTCCGGGGACAAAATCCAGGAAGGCCTCATCAACAACAAACAAGGACTGAGGGTTTGCCCGGGCCGCATCCTGAATTGTCTTCAGATGAAGGGAGATGCCGGTAGGGTTATTCGGCTGGCCCAAAAAGACGATCTCATTGCCCTGCAGATGAGATTTCAGAAGATTCCAGTCAAGAGTGAAATTGTCTTCCTCTCGCAGAAAAACCTGATCCACATCCAGGCCGGCCTGCTTTGCCGCAGTGATATAATCCACGTAACAGGGAACCGGAATGACCGCCCGGCTCCATCGTCCGATCCGTGGCAGGGCGAAAAGGAGCTCAGTGGAGCCGTTGCCCAGAACAATATGTTCTATATTTTGAGAATGCCTGGCGGCCAGGATGGTACGCAGTTCCAGACCATCCGGGTCCGGATAATGAACAACCCGGTCCAGACTGCGGCTGACCACGGCCCGCAGGCATTCCGGGGGCCCCAAGGGATTGATGTTTGCACTGAAATCAACAATCGCTTCTCCATCCACCCCTGCCCTTTCGGTCAGTTCCCGGATATTTCCCCCGTGTCTGCCCATTTTTGTCTCACATGTTCAGAGTTAATCGTACATTGTATTTGGAAACATCAAACTCCGGCACCTATTCTTTCTTTTCCTTACTTCTTGGACCTCACCTTTTCCAGCCACTCGGCCTGGGCCTTCTGGTATTCCTCTTCCGTCTCTTTCCAGGCGTACTCTTCCGGATTTTGCTTTTCTCCGGCCTGGGATTTTTTCTTTGCTCCGGGCAGATTCTGCATGGCCCGGGTCAGCCTGTCCACCCAATTCTTTTGCGACTTTTTATTTCCAGACATCTGCCACCTCCTGCCGTGCACAGTTTTGACTTTTTTTCCTGGGCAGGACAGAATCTGACACCTTTTTTCATCCAGGGCAAAAAATGTTTTTGTAATCAATTCCTGACAACCAATAACACGTTTTCACACAAATTAACCCGATACTTCTTCATATATGGCTCACCCTTTTTCCCTCATCCGCCCCTATTTTGCCGAAAAAAAAGCTGCCATAGCTGCCGGCTTGGTCAGTCTTATCCTGGTCAATTTTCTGCAATTGCTTATCCCCCGGGTCATCAAACAAGTGGTGGACGACCTGACCGCCATGTCTCTGGACACCACCGGCCTGCTCATCTATGCCGGGCAGATCGCCGGAATCGGCTGCTGCATGGGCCTGTTCCGGTATATATGGCGTAACTGTCTTTTGGGCACCTCCCGCCGGGTGGAGGAAGGACTGCGGAACAAACTCTTCGCCCATCTACAGAACCTTTCCGCACAGTATTTCGATGCCACCCGCACCGGCGACCTCATGGCCCACGCTACCAACGACATCCTTCAGGTCCGCATGGCTTCCGGCATGGGTCTGGTGGCCATCAACGACGCCGTGTTCCTCGGCCTGGCTGCTGTGGGCTTTATGCTGGTCATCAGCCCGCTTTTGACCCTCTTGGTTCTCATCCCCATGCCCCTGATCATTGTCGGCACCCGTTTTTTTACCAAACGCATGCATCAGCGGTACCAGGCAGTCCAGGCCAGCTTTTCCGATCTGACCGAAGCGGTGCGTGAACGAATGGCTGGAATCAGGCTGATCAAGGCCTATACCCTGGAACAGAGAGAGGCCGAAAATCTGAAGGAAGAATCCCAGGCCTATGTGCGGGAAAACTTGCGCCTGGTCCGAACTACCGGGGCCTTTTTCCCCCTCATGCTCATGCTGACCAATCTGAGCATGGCCATGGTCATCTACTTCGGCGGCCGGCTGACCATTGTGACCGCCATTTCCCCTGGCGATTTTGTGGCCTTTATCAGTTATCTGGGACTTCTGACCTGGCCCATGATGGCTATGGGCTGGGTAATCAACCTCATACAGCGGGGCCGGGCCTCCCTGGACCGGATTCAAGCCATCCTGGACACCCAGCCGGCAGTTCAAGAGCAGACAGCTCCCAAATCCCTTGCTTATAGACCTCCTTCAGTGACTTTTGAACAGGTTATATTCGCCTATCCCGGCGGAGGGCCGGTATTAAAGGATATCTCCTTTCAACTCCGGCCCGGACAGACCCTTGGCCTGGTCGGACCGCCCGGAGCCGGCAAAAGTTCCCTGCTGCAGCTCATCCCCAGACTGTATGACCCCAAAAAGGGACGCATCATGATCCAAGGACTGGATCTGGACCAGATTTCTTTGGCCTCCTTGCGCTCCCTGACAGCCTTTGTCCCCCAGGAGCCCTTTCTTTTTTCCGGAACAATCCGGGACAACCTGCTCATCGGAAAGGAAATGGCCTCGGACAAAGAAATATACGCAGCCTTAGCCAAAGCGGATATGCAAGAGACTGTCCGCGGGTTTCCAAAAGATCTGGACACGGTCGTCGGTGAACGGGGAGTGATTCTTTCCGGGGGACAGAAACAGCGCATTGCCCTGGCCCGGGCCTTTCTGCACGCCGGTCCGCTGCTGATTCTGGACGATCCCATCAGTCAGGTGGATACACAGACAGGACGGCGCATCCTGGATCGGCTGGGTCCGGAAACCGAGGCCAGGACCACTCTCATCGCCTCCCACCGCCTGGCTGCTTTATCCACAGCGGACTGGATCCTGACCCTGGACCAAGGATGTATTGTGGAGACCGGTACCCACGAACAACTCATGGATCACGGAGAATTCTACGCCCGAACTTATCGCTTTCAGGAAATCGAAGAGGCCTTGAATGCAACATGACCACGGTTTTTTTGAAGAAGTTCAGCTGGGGAAACCACAGGATATAGGCATTCTGCATAGGCTGGCCCCTTTTGTCCGCCCCTATGCCTTTCTGGTTTTCCTTTCCCTGGTCCTGGTCCTGGTCATAACCGTATGCGAACTTTCCATACCCTATGTAACCAAGATGGCCGTGGACCGGTACATCGTCCCGACCCAGCCGGAACAGGACCAGGGGCATGAGACCAGGTTTTTGCAGGTAGACACCGGCGATCCGCAAGTCCGCTCCATAGTATCCAAACACCCCGGCCTATTCGAAGAAAAGCAGGGCACGACCCGTATCGCCTACACTGATCTGCCCAAACTTCCCCAAGAGAGTCTGACCCGGCTCCGGGAGCAGGACCTGCAAGGTGTAAGTCTTCTTTCCCTGGCCTTTCTGGGAATTATCACCTTGAATTTTGGGGCCAACTTTGGACAACGCATGATTATGGAACTCTCTGGGCAAAGGATCATGCACGATCTGCGCATGCAGCTCTATTCCCATGTCCAGAGCCTTTCTCTTTCCTTTTTCAACCGCTCTCCTGTAGGCCGCCTGGTAACCAGGATGACCAATGATGTGCAGAACCTGCACGAACTGCTCACCAACTTTTTATCCTTTGTGCTCAAAGACGTCTTCATGCTCCTGGGGATTGCGGTCATCCTCCTGGTTATTCACTGGCAGTTGGCCTTGGTTTCTTTTGCCGTTATCCCCTTTGTCCTTGTGGCCGCCACGGTCTTTGCCCGCCGGGCCAGAAAGATCTTTCGTATCCTGCGCATCAAGGTGGCTGAAATCAATTCCCGCTTTTCCGAGACTATCGAAGGCATGCGCATTATCCACCTCTTTGGCCGGGAAAATGTAAACCTCAAGCATTTCAAAGTATTAAATCATGAAAACTATCAGGCCGGGATGGACCAGATCAGAATTTTGGCTATTTTTCTGCCCCTGATCGAAGTTCTGGGATTTCTGGCCATGGCCCTGATCGTAGGTTACGGGGGCACCAAAGTCCTGGGCGGTAGCCTCAGTCTGGGAGCCCTGGTGGCTTTTCTCTCCTATATCCGCATGTTTTTCCGCCCATTACGGGACATGGCCGAAAAGTTCAACCTTCTGCAAAATGCCCTGTCTTCGGCTGAACGTATTTTTCAGATCATGGATACCAGGGAGCACATCGCCCACCCAGCATCAAAACCTGTACACAATGAACCACTCACAGACATCGTGTTTAGTAATGTGGTTTTCGGTTATAATCCACAAAAACCCGTGCTGGAAGACATCTCCTTCACCCTGCATCAGGGAGAGAGAATAGCCTTTGTCGGTCCCACCGGAGCCGGGAAAAGCTCGCTCATCCACCTTTTGGTCCGCTTTTATGCCCCCCAAAAGGGCCACATCCTGATCAACGGGCGAGATATTTCGCAGTGGGATGTAGCCTATATCAGGTCCCGGATAGCCCTGGTCATGCAAGAATCTTTTCTCTTTGCCAGAACGATTCGGGAGACCCTGCTCCAGGGTAATCCGAGGCTCACGGAAAAAGAGATAGAGAGGCTTTTGAAGGAATTGGACCTGTGGCCTTTGATCCACAAGCTGGACAAGGGACTGGACACCATCTTGAGCGGACGGGGATCGTCCCTGTCCACCGGCGAACGACAGCTCCTGGCCATGGCCCGGGCCATGGCCAAAAATCCGGATATCCTGATTCTGGACGAGGCCACGTCATCCATCGATTCAGAGACCGAACAGCGCCTGGGGCGGGCCATGCACCGGCTGCAGCAGGGCCGGACGTCGATCACCATTGCCCATAGACTGGCCACGGCCCGGGATGCGGATACGATCTATGTCTTGCACCACGGCCGCATCGTTGAATCCGGTTCCCACAGCCGGCTGCTGGCCACAAACGGTCTCTACGCCCGGCTGCAACAGGTCCAAGCATAAACAGGACGTTCACGGTTACAAATCTCCAACCCAAACGAACCTATCCGGTTTTCACTGTATCCTCTTGGACATTTCGTGATGGGCGACGACAATCCGGCTCAAATACCCCACCGTTTCTTGAACAGGGGGGATTCTGCCATAGGACGCATAGCCGGATCGTTCTGTATAGGTCCTGGAAAGACCGGCATTGTAGGCTGCAGTGGCCGCGAGAATGTTGCCGTTTCTGGCCCGAAGATTCTCGGCCATGATCTGGATCATTCCCTGAACCGGCTTTCTATAGGTCACCCGCTGATCAAAACGGTAAAAGAACCGGACGTCCTGGGGATTAAAAATACTCCGGTTTTCATAATTGGCCTGCAAAAACGACCTGTACGATGACCTGGCTTCCTTGATCCGCCTATCAAGGGCATCAAGTTGTTCCAAGCGGGACAAGTCCAATTCCGGCTCAAGATTGCCCCCGCCTGCTGCCAGCACCTTGAGGATCTCTTGCAGTTTCGACTGGGGATCTTTAAATAAGGTCGGATCTGAATTGATCAATTCCGTGCGCTGTTTTTGCAACCCCTGCAGCTGGGTCAAGGCCGAAGCCAGCTCCGGTTTGTTCAATTCCGACTGCTTTAGGTCGCTGTTCTCAGGACAAACCATGCCCACTGAACGGGCCGTGACAGACATAAACTGGCAAATACCTACGGCAAAGGCCCATGAGACTGCAAACTCGTAATAAAACGATTCCTCCATCATTTGAGCCATAATCCATACCGGATCCACGGGATAGACTTCTTCATGATCCGGAATGAACCGCATGACCCAATAGACAATATTCACCACCCGTTTTTCCATATCGATATCCGCCAAGGCCCGATTCCAGACAGGCAGATCCCCCTGGCCATACCAATCCTGAATCAATTCCAGAACAGCCCGTCCTATCCGGTACTCAAAGTTTTTCCGTTCCCTGGCCGTACCCGGTATGGTTTGCACTTTGGGTTGAACAATCTGTATCGAGGTCCCGGTTCCAGTGCTGGATCCAACAGTTGCTGCCGCAGCTTGCCCCGGATACACACAGCCCAAACCAAAAGCAGCCAAGGCTCCCATGGCTTCACGTCTGTGCATTGCCTCCTCCTCACAAACTGATATGTATCAGTTTGATATAACACACTATATTGCAAAGATAGATCATCTACTGATTTTGGACATCTTTCCTGACAACGCTCAAACGTCGGTTCAGAGCTGTTTGCAATTTCGCATCCCGATTGTAGATATCTTGTCGAAAATGGGTCTGCCCGGATTCATCCACCCACGAAGTCCAATAGAAAAGATGGACCGGGACGGGCTGGGGCAATCGAATGATCCTGGTCTGACCACTTTGAATAACTGCGCGCAAGGATGCAGCATCCCAGGTTTGGGTCGGAGCAAGTAAGGCCTGAGCCAAATGCAGGGGGTGTTCCACCCGGATACAGCCGGAACTAAAGTCCCTGGTCATCCTGTGAAACAAGGTCTTGTTTGGCGTATCGTGCAGGTATACGGCAAACGGATTGGGGAACATGAACTTCATTTGGCCCAATGCGTTGTACGGGCCAGGCTCCTGGCGCATGCGATACGGAAATGACTCAGGATCAACGTTCTCCCACTCAATGCTTTGAGGATCGATCTGTTCAGCCTGATCGCCCCACCCTGACAGCAGGGTGATGGAATGTTCCTGTAAATATCCCGGATCTTCCATCACCTTGGGTAAAATATCTTTGATCATGATGCTTCGCGGTACGTTCCAGGCTGGATTGAGGACTATATACGTTATCTGATCGCTGAACACCGGTGTCCTTCGGGCGGTCTTGCCAACGATCACCCGCTGTCGCATCGCGGTCCCGTTTTTATGCTCAAAGACCATGCCAAAATCTGCGACATTCACCCGGACATGAGGCAGGCCCAAATCCCGTGGAATCCAACGCCAGCGCTCCATATTCAAGGCCATTTGTCCGGCCCGATCCTTGGCTGAAACGTTTAAGGCAGCCAATGTCTTCGAGCCGACCACACCGTCAACCCGGAGGCCATGGCGATTTTGAAAACGCTTGACGGCATCTTCGACGTCTGGCGTAAATACAGAGTGCGACGTTCCATTCACATCTGTCAAAAGGTCGTTGGTTCCCCGTAAACGGTGCTTGAGGGCCTGAACCCGCTCTGATTGATCACCCACCTGCAGATTTTTGCCCGGGGGAATTTGTATCCACCCGCCGACATGAGCCAAATGCACATATCTTTCCCAGCCTCGACGCAATCTGTGATATCCAGCATGTGGCGGAAGTTGAGCCATCAGTTCCTTGTGCACCGAAGTCTTTTGAAGAGCCCGATCCAATGCCCCTATCAAGTTCGGGGCATGAGCATAGGCTACCCAGGAAGGATGCAGGGTTTCAGGATTCACTCGACCGGCCCGAAGATGACCGGCCAAGGTGAAAAATGCATCTGTGAGTAAAATCTCTGTATCTGCGGTGTCTCTTGGTTCCAGAGAAGGCCACTGCCCCTTGAGACTGCCCAGCATCCTCTGCAGGATACGCAGATGGTAATCCGAAGGATCCATCGCCTGACGGGCCGATTTCTGAATACACTCCAGCATATTTTCAGCCACGTCCCAGTCTGCACGATCCAATCCCCAGACAGGTCGGTATCCATGTTCCGCGTAGAATGAAGGTAAAAGCTTGATCCCGCAAATGAGCTCTTCTTGACAGGTAAATCGGCCGTTCCAGAGGCGGGATCTGATCTCCTGTTCGATCCGGTCCGACAACGATAAGGACAAGACAGTCAGCTCATCAGTCTGGTTCATGGCCCCCTGTACATTCCAGGGAAGAACAACTCCTATGACCAGGCAAAAGACAAGACCCACAGCGGGTTTGATCCCGCTGAGGGCCTTGGTCCCAAAAGAACATCTAAAACAGCAAGGGACTGTCATGTGCAAACTATCCTCAATCACTTATATGAACAAATGTTATTTGTTCATGGTTATCAGACCATTCTGGCCGGGGACTTTGCGCTGAAACAAACATTCCTGGCCATGGTCCATCTTCATGCGCTGCATGAGGATGGTGTAGAAAAGAATCTCAGTCTGCAACACCTTGCGCAAAATCCAGACATACTTCACGGCTGGTTTTGCGAGCTGAGATTCCGAAACGGTCCATTCCAAAACAGGCACCTGTTAACTTCAAACCAGGCCAGCCCGCTGGGAACGGACATTCCCGTGCATGGACTCATCATCCCGGCCAAAACAAAGGTATCCATGCTGGCATGCAAGTCCACAGGATTATCCATTTCCTGCAAGACCTGATGGAGCAAGCCGGCTTCAAACTTGAACGACCGGACCTGTTTTTTGGCTTGGGCAAAAAAGTCAGCCATGGATCCAGTATCAGAACCTGAGCAGGTAGACAGGACATCACGAACCGCCTGATCAGGATCCAGTTTTCCTGTTTCCTGGGCCGTGGACAATAAGATTCTGACCACCCGGGGGATGAAGTAGCTTTCATCCGCTGTAAGACGCAAACCGCACGAATCCCAGCCCTGGCTCGGTCTTTTCTGGACCGGGACCAGGGCCCGCTCTTCAAAGGCAGTCAGCAGGGCTTCATTTTTGTCCTCTACAGGCAGATCAATATCTGCATATAAGGTATATTCCTTTTCCAGACACTGATCGATCACAGCGGCCAGATCAGATGCTTCGGATCCAAACTGGTCTGTCAGACTTTGTTCTAATCGGGTAATTCTTATGTTCATAGGGACACCAGTAGACAAAATTGATTATTATTGTCAAACTCGAAACTCCAATGACCACTATTTTCATCACCCCAACAACAGGAGTCAAGTATGGCCGCACCTGAAGAGATGTACAGATGTCAGACAGTCAACTGCGGATATATTTACGACCCAGACCGGGGCGACCGAAAGGGCAAAATCCCCAAAGGCACCCGGTTTCAAGACTTGCCGGACACATGGCGCTGCCCGGTCTGCGGGGCAACAACCAAAATGTTCGAGTGCATGGCCTCCAAATGAACAGGCCCTGCATTTGTGCGATCAGACCAGCCCATACGACTTAACCGTGGCGGTTTCTGCCCGCGACCGCAAGGCTATTGCCCTGGCCTCCGACATTCTGCGCCATGCAGCCGGCAACTTCTACACCAACGACAAGCCCCGGGATTATCGCTATCCATTTCTGGATGAAGAATAAAAACACAGGGGGGGGCCTGAGGCCCCCCCCCTGTGTTTTTATTCTCGCTGGTCGATTGGAATGTATTCATGCTCGGTTTCTCCCACATAAATCTGTCTGGGCCGGTTCAGTTTCCAGTTTGGATCGTTGATACTCTCCAGCCACTGGGCGATCCATCCGGGCAGCCGTCCAATGGCAAACATCACCGTGAACATATTCTTAGGTATGCCGATGGCGCGAAGGACAATGCCGGAGTAAAAATCCACATTGGGATAGAGCTGCCGTTGCCGAAAGTAATCGTCCTCCAGAGCCACCCGCTCCAGCTCTTGAGCAATGTCTAACAACGGGTCACTGATATTTAAGGCTCCAAGCAAACGATGACATACCTTTTGCATAATTTTGGCTCGAGGATCCAGGGTCTTGTACACACGATGTCCAAAACCCATCAGCCGAAAAGGATCGCTTTTGTCCTTGGCCCGTTGGATAAAATGTTTGTAGCCCATGCCGCTCTCCCGGATTTCCTCCAGCATCTCCACCACCGCCTGGTTGGCCCCTCCGTGCAGAGGACCCCATAAGGCGGCAATGCCGGAAGAAATGGCTGCATACAGATTGACCCGGGCACTGCCCACCAAACGCACCGAGGAGGTGGAGCAGTTCTGTTCGTGATCCGCATGCAAAATCCAGAAAACCCGCAAGGCATTGACCACTTCCGGATCGATCCAATAGGGCTTGACCGGCGAATCGAACATCATGTTCAGAAAATTTGCGGAATAGGCAAGATCCGGACGGGGATACACAACAGTATGCCCCCTTGATATCTTGTGGGACATAGCGGCCATGGTCCTGATCTTGGACAGCAGCCTGGTCACAGTCATCTGGATCTCTTCATTGGTGTCATTGAGTTCCGGATAAAAGCTGCGCATGGCATTGACCATTGCCGAGAGGATACCCATGGGATGAGAGCCGCGGGGAAAATTCTGATAAAATACCTTCATATCCTCATGGACCAGGGAGTGGTCATTGAGCATGACTGAAAACCGGGTCAACTCGGTGCGTGACGGAAGACGTCCATAAATCAAGAGAAAGGCGGTTTCCTTGAATGTAGCCTGATCAGCCAAATCCTGCACAGGAATTCCCCTATAGCGCAAAATACCTTCTTCACCATTCATATAGGTGATGGCACTGATGCAGCTGCCGGTATTTCCATACCCAGGATCCATGGTTATCAGTCCGGTTTCTTGGCGTAACTGCGAAATATCTATAGCTTTCTCCCCTTCTGTGCCCACCAGAACAGGGAGCTCAAAGACCTGCCCCTGATACTCCAACTTGACTGTATCTGAATCCAGATTTGCGGCTGCGGGTCCGTGCACTTCATTGAAAATCATAAAAACACCTATAGACAGTTAAATCTCTCCAAACGATAGGAAATAGACGGTTCGGCTTGTTCAGTCAATCCATAGAGACAACTCATGTGCCCAACGTATGCATAATCTTGCTGCGCAAATTCCTGATCTCTTGGGTGCGAGGCATTGAATCGAGCAAGTGCTCAACTGCGCCTTGCTGACCCATAATGTGCACCTCTTATCGAATGCCTCCAATACCCAGCCGCTCCAAGACATCCTGTACCAATTCATGCACCGGCCTATCAGCAGAGAGTAAGTAATGCAAGGTCTGGAAATACAATGGCTCCCGCTCTGCCAGGGTGGCCGCGATTTCCTGATTCGCGTCCTGCTCAGTTAATGGAGGCCGCCAGCTTTCATCGTCTTGATCAGCCAACCGTTCTTGAAGCACTCTGACATTAGCCAAGAGATAAAAGACGTGTCCTGTTGAACGGAGCAACTCTCGATTGTCTTCCCTGAGAACTATCCCGCCCCCGGTTGCTACCGACTGTCCAGACCGAGCGCAGACCGAGGCCAGAGCTTGATGTTCCAGATGGCGAAATGTCTCCCATCCGTAATCCCGGACGATCTGGGCAATGCTTTTTTCGGTCCTTTGCTGAATCAAATCATCGGTGTCGGCAAAGACAAGGCCGGCATAATCTGCCACTGCCCGGGCAAGAGTCGATTTGCCGCATCCCCGGAGACCGACAAAAAAAAGATTCGTAGCCTGCAGGTCAATAGGCGGTCTGTGCCTCCCCTGGCCTTGGACATAGGTTGTGGACGCATCTGGTTCATGCACAACATATTTACGTTGAATAAATTCTACCACTGTGGTCCTCCCCAGGCAGGATGTGCTCTTTCAAAGATTGAAAGTCGACTTTTTGTCCGCTGATCAAAAAAGTATCATTTCTGCTGGACAAAAGTATGCAGAATTTCATCACAACTCTCAAGGGAATAAAAAAAAGACGATACCCTCAGGGTATCGTCTTTTTTTATGGGCAATGCAGGATTCGAACCTGCGGCCTCCAGCTCCGGAGGCTGGCGCTCTATCCGACTGAGCTAATTGCCCGAAAGAAGATATTTTTATCCCAAGGTTGGCCTTTTGTCAACTCTTCCACACACGGAAGCCAGGGCAATCTAGGGGAAGGCTGTCTCCTTATGAGCATACAAAAAGAAATTGGATTCCCGTCTTCGCCGGGAATGACTGAAGTTAGGATACGCAAGTTATGTACACTAGATTGCCCGGAACGTATGATAACGATACGTTCAAGCATTGTGGCCGGGCAATGACGGACAAAGACCTCCCTTGAATTCCTTCTTGCTCATCCGCCTTGTTTTCACTATCTTGTATCTCCAAGCCAACGTCTTGAAAAACTAAAAAACAGTACCTGGACTTTGCATGCCGTCACATCCTCAATCTTCCGGTCCGCAGCGGGTTATCCTGGCCATGACCGGTGCCAGTGGGGCAGCCTATGCATTGGGGCTCCTCCAGGCCCTGATCCAGAGTACACATATTCAGACCCATCTGATCATTTCAAATACCGCGGCCTCCATCCTGGAACTGGAAGCCGGCATTTTACCTGCACAACTTTCCATGAGCCGGGTAATAATCCACGACTATGACAACACCGCAGCCCCTCCAGCCAGCGGCTCGTGGATCCATCATGGGATGATCATCTGTCCCTGCTCTATGGCCAGTTTAGCCAACATCAGACACGGCACAGGTCATCATCTCATTCATCGGGCTGCTGACGTAACCCTCAAAGAAAAACGCCCTCTCATCCTGGTCCCTCGAGAGACTCCCCTGAACATAATTCAACTGGAGAACATGCTTGGCTTGGCCCGGGCCGGGGCCCAAATTGTTCCCGCCTGCCCAGGCTTTTATCACCGACCAAAAACCATTCAGGATTTGATCAATCAATTGGTTGGGCGTATACTCGATCAACTGGGGATTGAACATCAACTCACCCCCCGCTGGGGGATGGAGAATGACCTGGGTTAAAATAAAAAAGGCAACAAGCGAAAGGAGGCGATGTGCATGACTTCAAACACCTTGACCTGGCATGGTCATTCCAACTTTCAACTCACCACCCCTGAATGCACGGTTCTCATAGATCCCTGGTTCGAAGGCAACCCTTCGGCCTGTGTGGGTTCAGATACTTGCGGTCAGGTGGACCTTGTTTTGGTAACCCACGACCACGACGACCACTTGGGACAAGCGGTTGAAATCTGCAAGGCCACAGGAGCCAGCGCTGGAGCGGTTGTCGAGACCGCGGGCAAGCTGATACAAAGTGGCGTACCGGAGGATCAGATCGTCAACGGCATCGGCTTTAATATCGGTGGCACTGTGGCCTTGAAAGGACTGAAGGTTACCATGGTCCAGGCCTTTCATTCCTCGGCCACAGGTTGTCCCGTAGGATACATCCTGACCCTTCCAGACGGCTACTGTATTTATCACGCCGGAGATACCGGCATCTTTTCCAGTATGGAACTCTTTGCCCGTTTGTTTTCTATCGACCTGGCCCTGCTGCCCATTGGCGGCGTGTTCACCATGGACCCACAGCAGGGGGCCTTGGCCTGCAATTTGCTGCAATGCAAAAACGTTCTGCCCATGCACTGGGGTTCCTTTCCAGTCCTGGAACAAAACACTGCCCACTTTGCCAGGGAACTCAAAGAGCAAGGCGCTTCTGCCCGGCTGATCAATCTGGAGCCCGGTCAAAGTCTGGAATTGCCGGTATGAATACAGACAGACGATTCGACTCGTTTTTCCAGGGTCCGGCCCTGGACTTTCTCTTGCAGGGTATCGACATGGCCCTGGAAGAGGACGGTCCTGATTTGACCTCTCAGGCTGTCTTTGCCCCGGAGGAGGCCCTTCAGGCAACAGTTGTGGCCAAGGCCCAAGGGATCATTGCCGGCCTGCCCCTGATCGCTTTTGTCCTGGAAGGGGCGGGCCCATCCGGACACGAAGCCAGGACGCAACTTCTGGTGGCTGAAGGATCCCGTGTTGCGTCCGGGCAGGAGATATGCCATGTCCAGGGACCGGCCAGACTCCTGCTCAAGGCCGAGCGGGTAATTCTCAACTACCTGACCCACCTCTCAGGGATCGCCACCATGACCAGCTCCTTTGTTCAGGCCCTGGGTCAAAGCCGAACCCAGCTCCTGGATACCCGCAAGACCCTCCCGGGATTGCGTTATCCTGAGAAGTACGCTGTCCTCCTCGGCGGGGGGCGAAATCATCGCTTGAATCTGGGCGATATGCTCATGCTCAAAGACAATCATATCGATCAGGCTGGTTCCGTCACTCAAGCAGTACAAAAGCTCCGGGACAGGTACCAACCCTGTCCGCCCATAGAGGTCGAATGCCGAACCCAAAAACATGTCCAGGAAGCAGTGGATGCACAAGTCGAGCGGATTATGCTGGACAATATGGATTCAAAGGAAATTGCCGCATGTCTGACAATGATTCCGCAAAATATTGAATCCGAGATCAGCGGCGGCGTCACCATGGAAAACATCTCCCAACTCGGTTCTCTGGGCGCTGATTTTATTTCAGTGGGCTGTCTGACCAACTCCGCACCGGTTTTGGATCTGAGCATGAAACTTCGCACAAAGTAATCACCTGCAAAAGAAGACCATATTTCTATGTTTGACACAGCGCCCCGTCACGCGGCATCGGTTTTGATTATCGGCTCCGGCATTGCCGGATGCACCACTGCCCTGGAACTGGCCCGGGCTGGACAGGAAGTCACCCTGGTCTCTTCCGGACCGGAACTGACCAGCGGAAATTCGGTTCTGGCCCAAGGGGGCATAGTTTATCGAGGGATAGACGACTCCCCGGAAAAACTGAAAAAAGACATTTTGACCGCAGGATGGAATATCAACTACCGCCGGGCTGTGCAGTTTCTGGCCCGACAAGGCCCGGATACTGTTCGCGAACTTTTGCTCAATACCTTGGACATCCCCTTTGAACGAGACGAGCAAAAAACATGTAAACTGACCAGGGAAGGTGGACACAGTCTGCATCGAATTCTTTATTGCGCCGATTATACCGGCAAGGCCATCATGCAGGGCCTGCACCGGGCTGTTGCCCTTGAGCCTAAGATCGATGTCCTGACCAATCGCATGGCCATCGACCTTTTGACCACTGACCATCACTCCACAAAACTGGAATTTCACTATCAACTGGCCAATCAGTGCGTGGGCGCATATTTTTATAATCTGCGCACGTGCCAGGTGGAAACCTTAATGGCCGATATCACGGTGTTAGCTACCGGCGGAGTAGGCCAGGTCTACCTGCACACCACAAACGCCAAGACATCCATCGGCTCCGGGCTGAGCATGGGCTATCGCAGCGGGGTCAAGACCATGAACTGCGAATATATCCAGTTTCATCCCACAGCCCTGTTTCAGCGAGGAGGCCAGCAGTTCTTGATTTCTGAAGCAGTCCGGGGAGAAGGGGCCCGTTTTATCCGCATGGACGGCACCCCGTTTATGAAAGAATACGATCCCCGGGGAGATTTGGCCCCCAGGGATGTGGTTACACGGGCCATTGTCCAGGAAATGCTCAAAACCGGTGACGATTTCGTCTACCTGGACGCGGCCAATTTTGTGTCCGGTGACATTGCCGCCCGGTTTCCCACTATCTACCAAAAATGCCTGGAAATCGGGGTGGACATGGGCAAGGATCCCATCCCTGTGGTCCCAGCAGCCCATTTCTTTTGTGGCGGCCTGCTGGTGGATCAAGAAGGCCGGACCACCTTGAACCGCCTTTACGCAGTGGGCGAATGCAGCTGTACCGGTGTGCATGGAGCAAACAGGCTGGCCAGCACATCGCTGCTGGAAGGACTGCTCTGGGGTCGAAGTGCGGCCAATTCGATAGCTTCGCGCATGAAGCGCAAAAACATGCTGAGCCAAAAACTCATGCATTCCATCCCGGATTGGTCCAACCCCGGCACGGACGACAATGAAGACCCGGCCTTGATTGCTCAAGACTGGGCCCAAATCAAAAACACCATGTGGAACTATGTGGGTATTGTCCGCACCACCTCCCGGCTCAAACGCGCCCACCAGGATTTGCAGGATTTAAGTCTCCGCCTGCATGAGTTCTACAAAAATACCCCCATCAGCAAGTCCTTGCTTGAGCTCTTTCACGGCTGCCAGGCCTCGGTGGTCATCACCAGGGCGGCCTTGAAAAACACCCGCAGTCAAGGGTGCCACTACCGGGTGGAGAGATGATCAGGCCGAAACCTTCTGCACCAGGTCCACGGCCCTGGAGATGCTCTTGCGGATGCTTTTCAGGCCCTCACTATCGGCTTGGGTTCCTTCATGTCCTTTATCCTGGGACCAGACTGTCCCTCCCAGGTTGGAGCCGAACACCCCCCCGCTGATGGGAATCATTTCATTGATCAGACAAAAATCGATCATGGTATGCAGGACCTGTTCCTGTCCACCATTCCTGTCTCCCCCAACAGCTATGCCCAGCCCGAGCTTGTTTCGCAGTATGTGCCGGTCTTTGGCCAACAGGGCCCTGGTCCGGTCCAAAACAGCCTTGAGCTGGGCACTGATATGTCCGTGATAGACCGGACTGCCCAAGACCCAGATATCGGCCTGCTCCATCAAGGGATACAGCTCCTGCACTGCGTCCTGATGTATGCAGCCCTGTTTCTTTTTCACACACACGTCGCAGTGGATGCAAAAATTGACAGTCTTGCCCCGCACGGAAAAAAAATCAGTCAGCGCGCCATATTCATCAGCAAAGTGCTCCAAAGCCCACTCCACGGCCCTGTGCGTGGCCTTTTTGCGTGGACTTCCACAAATTCCCAAAACTTTCATCTTTTCATTCATGCCTATTTGTCCTACTGACCTACATGCAAATGGACTATTCACAGGCCACCGACCTCTGTATCACCCGCATTTGGTATACCCGCAGGCCTGGCAGATAAAACATCCTTCCTGAAACATAAGTTCCTGCCCGCATTCCGGGCACCCAGGTTTGATCAGACTGTGAGCACCATCCCCCGGAAATTTGGAATCCTTCAAGTACCGATTTTCCAAGACCCAGGCCACTGCATCCGGAATGGACAGTAAAAGGCCTTTTTTTTGGAACACAGGATGCTCGCCGCCGATACCCTTGAGTTGCCCCACCACGTCCCGGACATGCACTCCAGAGCGCAAAGCCAGGGAAACCAGACGTCCGATAGCCTCGGCCTTGGCCGTTATGGACCGGCCGGAACGGCCGATTGTGGCAAAGACCTCAAAAGGCTTCCCTTCCACTTCATTGACCGTAAGATACAGATCCCCCAAACCAGTCTGTACCTTTTGGGTGAATCCATAGACTACATCCGGACGCTCCCGCACTGGAACACCGTTGGCATGTGTTTCTTTTTGGGAGCTATTCCCGGTGTGTAAAACCTGCTCCGCCTTACACCCGTCCCGGTATACCGTCACACCCTTGCAGCCCAGTTCGTAAGCGGCCCAGTATATGGCTGAAATATCGTCCTCAGTGGCCGCATTCGGCAGGTTTACAGTCTTGGAGACCGCATTGTCCGTAAATTTCTGGAAAGCGGCCTGCATACGCAAATGCCAGATGGACTCGAAATCCATGGCTGTGACAAAGACCTCCCTCAGTTCCTGAGGCAAATAGTCCATGTCCCGAATAGTCCCTTTTTCCGCCACCTGGCGCATTAAGCTTTGACTGTAGGCATCTGTCTGGCGCACGGCCTGCTCAAAGTGCTTGTTGACTTCCAGCAAGGTCTCTCCGTCCATGACATGCCGTGAAAAGCTCAAGGCAAACAACGGCTCAATGCCTGAGGAGCAGCCGGCCAGGATGGACAGGGTCCCGGTGGGGGCAATGGTTGTAGTGGTGGCATTACGGTATGGTCCAAGATTTTTTTGGGCGAACACAGAATCTGGATAAGCCGGAAACGGTCCCCGCTCCTGGGCCAGGATTTTTGAAGCAGACCGGGATTCCTGATGCAGAAAGTCCATGAGTTTTTCCCCCAGGCTCAAAGCCCGGCGGCTGTTGTATGGAATACGCAGCTGATACAAGAGATCGGCCCAACCCATAATTCCCAGGCCGATCTTTCTATTGGTGTGCACCATCTCCGTAATCTGCGGCAGAGGGTAACGGGAAGCGTCGATCACATTGTCCAGGAACCGGACGCTCAGATGGATGGTTTCCTTGAGTCCGGACCAGTCCACTCCGTCCTCGCCTTCCGGTGAATAAAAGGCATCCAGATTCATCGAACCGAGATTGCAGGCCTCAAAAGGAAGAAGCGGCTGTTCACCGCAGTTGTGCACCACCAGCCCATTGGCATCAAATGCATGACTCTCTGGAACCTGAACATCAAAGACATCTTCCCATCCACAATCCTCCAAAGCGACAAAGGTACAGGTAAAACGTTCCCGGTTCAGCCGTCGTTTGTAATTGGAAATGGCGGCTTGTAATTTCCTGGCCTTTTCCACATCGTGAAAACCGATGTGTTTTGCATAACGAAGCACATTATCGCAGGTTACGATCAGCTCATGCTGACTCTTGCACATATATGCCTTCAGACTGCCATGGCCGTCCGGCATTTCCCGTGGGCCGGCTGCACGCCGATCAGAGCATATGCAGGACACAATGCCCAGCCTGAGAAGCATGCGCTGCACAGCCTGCAAGGTCGCAAGGTTGCTCTGAGCCAGGCGAACGCTCACCCCCTTGCTCTGATCCCCTTGCACTGAGCCGTCGGCATCAAAAAGGCCACGCAAAAATCCAATATAAAAAGCAGAGGAAGTCTTTTCCACAGCCGGGGTTATCTGCTTGTGTCCGGGCCGCATACCCAATCCGTATGCAAGTTGCTTCAAAAAGCCCAGACTCAGCCGATATTCATTCCGTCCAGTTACCTTTTGCCATCCCTGAAAATCGGATCTGTGAGGCAACTCCTGGGCATACTCCAGGGCCGCCTGCATAATGCCCCTGTCGCCCCCTTGACCTTTGGACTGTCCATTGACAGCTTCTTCCTCAGACCAAAACGAAAGCACTGCCTTATCCTGCTTGAGGGTTCCATCACCCAACAACAAGCCGATCAAATACCCCTCACCATGCCCAAGAGGTCCAGGCCATGCCGTCATCTCCCGATGATTGTTGAGCAAAATTTTATCCCCAAAAACAAGCTGATCCGCCTGCACCCATTCGGTTCGCAGCACATATCGGGTCATGCTGGCCGCCATCAGAACTTTGTGCTCCGGGGTCAAGCGCAATGTATAGCCTTCAGCTGTCTGCAGTCTGGCAATCCTCTGCCGGCCAGTATGGAAGAAGCCCTGGTCAGTTGACACATGCTCGCAGCCGTTGACCTGCAACTGCACCGGACTCCCCAGCAGGTCGTGGATCTGCCTGGGCCCCTGACTGGTCTGGACATACGTATCAGCTGTAAGACACGGATTGGTAGCCTCAATCTCCCCCAAATGGGGCGTTGGATTGTCCCGGTTAATCCGATCCAGAAATATGATTCCCGGATCACCGCTCTCCCAAGCCTTTTGGACCAGGAGATGGTACACCTCCCTGGCCCGCAAACGTTCTTTTTCTTCCCCGGTATGCGGGGCGATAAGGGGGTACTTCTCGTCTTTGTCCACGGCCTGCATAAAGACTTCGGTCAAGGCGACAGAAAGATTGAAGTTATTCAACTGCCCTTCCCGCTCTTTGGCCTTGATAAAATCTAAAATATCCGGGTGATCCACGCGCAGGATGCCCATGTTTGCGCCCCGCCTGGTCCCTCCCTGTTTGACCTGCTCTGTGGCCGTATTAAATATTTTTAAGAATGAAATAGGCCCAGAGGCAATTCCCCCAGTGGATCCAACCCGGCTCTTCTGAGGCCGGAGCCTGGAAAAAGAAAATCCTGTTCCTCCTCCAGACTTATGAATCAAGGCAGCATATTTTATGGCATCAAAGATCCCGTCCATAGAGTCTTCTACCGGCAAGACAAAGCAGGCTGCCAACTGTCCCAGCTCCGTACCTGCATTCATCAAAGTCGGTGAATTGGGCAGGAAACGAAACGTGGTCATCACATCGTAAAAACGCCGGGCCAAATCGGACACGGCATACGGAGATTGGTCATACTTCTTTTCTTCCTGGGCAATGCTTTCCGCTACCCGCCAAAACATTTCCGGAATTGTTTCCGTAGGTTCTCCGTCTGGTCCTTTGCGCAAATATCTTTTTTTCAGGACTAATTCGGCGTTTGGATTCAGTTCAATCTCTGCCAATTGCTCGCACTCCTTCCTTGTTTCAAGGCCAAAAGTATCTTGGGATACCAAAACCAAAGCGGGCCTGGCCCGCAAACGCATTCAAAAATACCACCGCTCATTCTCTGCATCGTGCCATTCAAACTGTGTTGTTTCTTGAGAATATTGAACATATTCAACATAGGGAACCGGAGATTTGACCAGGGATGGGGGAAAACTTTGGTATAGATCCGTCAGATAAGGGTGTTCTCAGTCCGTCCCAAATATCCGGCTAAGGCCCGATTCACTGAAGTCAAGGATCCTTCCCGATCGAGCACAAACACATACCCTTCAATGGACTGGACAAGGGTACGGAATTTTTCTTCTGAATCCCGCAGATCCTTATTCAAGTACTGCACTGGAATGGTCGTAGTTCTGGGCAAAAAAAGCTCCAGCACCGGCAAATATATTGACTGTGGAGAGGATATATGCAGCAGTTTCCCGGCGAAGCTGATCAGGAAGGCTGTTGAAGTACTCTTGCATCTCACTGTTTGATTCACAGGCCGTAAGCTGTTCCCACACCTGGTCCGGCCCATGGTCATCTGCTTTTGTCGCAGAAGCTTGCTCCTCTTCCGGAAGTGCAGCCCATAGCTCCCGGGCTTCGGTCTTGATCAGGGCCAACTTGTGCATCAAGGCATCCACCCTTGCTTCAAAATCAGACAACGGCAGTTCATCAATGATCGCCAGGCGATCGCGATCAGTTACATAATGCAGGGCACAGTGAAAATCCTGCTTCGTTCTATGTTCCGGTTCTGGAGCAAAAAACAACTCCCATTGTATTGCAGACATATTTTTCCTCCTTACAACAAGTCCTTGCCATCTGGATTCGCACATGGCTTATGTTGGCTGAGGCTAAACAATCCCTCTACTGCAAACTCCAAGGGATAATTGGGGATTTTGTGCAGATGGATACGGCCAAAACGTTCGTCTTCAGCCACTGAGGAAAGAGGCGTCAACCCAATGGGAATGGGCAAGGGAAGCAGATTCGCCTTGACCGCACTGAGCCTGTCTGCATACCGTTCCTGCAGATAGCTGAGCAGGGCCTTTTTTTCAGTTTGGCTGAAGGTTTCCAAAAAGACCTTTCGGCTTCCTTCTGGATCAATGGGCTGATCTTTGTGCAATGGCTGGCCAAGCAACTTTTCCCAGTCATATTGACTTTCTTCTTCGCCTTCCCAGTGGGAACGAAAAAGATGGACCTCTACGTCTTTATGGCCTCGAAACTGGCTAATGACCATACTCAGCACATAGCCCCTGCCTTGAACTGCTTCCTGCTCTTGGGTCAGATCATGTATCTGCATACGAACCTCCTAAAAATATCCCAGGCTGTGCAAAAGCTGAAGACTGTCTTCTTTGGCTTGATTCCGGCCGGACCGTTCTTCATGGATGGTCAAGCCGGTACACGGATGACAGCCCAAAGATCGGTATCCTTGATCATACAATGGGCAATAGGGCAAATCATGCTCTAATATAAAGGACCATATATCTATTTCAGTCCAGTGCAGGAGCGGATTGATCATGGTGTAGTCTGGATTATGCCGCTCTTCAATCCATGAGCGCGAGCTGCGCTTTGGATGTTCATCTGCCCTGACCCCGCTGATCAACACAGCTATATTCATTGTCCTCAGTGCATTGTGCAAAGGAGTAACTTTGAGGTCTGTGCAGCACTGCACAGGGTCCTGGGCAATGGGATACGTGCTCAGGTCCACATCCGGCCGAATGACTTTCAGGTCAATACCCCATTTTTTTGCCTGCTGATCTCGAAAAAAAAGGACCTCTGGAAATTTTACTCCCGTATCCAGGTTCAAGGCAAGTACAGGCCCAGAGTGCAGTCCTTGCAGTTGCAGATATTTTCGCCACAAAAACAGGGCAACTGTTGAATCCTTGCCTCCGGTCCAGGCTACGGCAATACTGGAAAGCCCGGCCATGGATAAGACCTGTTCGAAACAGTCTTGAGACAAACCCACTTTTTCTACCAGATCCATTTACCTCTCCCTCTTGTATGCAACATGTCGGCTTTGCCAAAAGCAAAGCTGACCCAAAACAAAGTCCAGAAGAAGTGATCCGCACTTCCACTGGACTCTGTCAGTAGAGTGTTTCCAAGTCAACGAATCTTACATATCCCGTTTCTTCAATGCGTAGAGGATGCAGACTGCCGATCCTCCCCAGGTCACAGCCAGACCGAATATCATCATGATGATAGCTCCACCGCTCATACTTCTCCTCCTTATCTTCTCTACCATGGTACTAGTGCCTTTCTCTCATCAATCATCTGTCGCAAGGGCTGGACGAAGAAGGAACGACAGATGAAGGTTGATTTTTCACTCGCTATTGTCAGCGCAGCTCCGCCCGCTTTGCATAACAAAACTCAAAATGATGATGCCCACGACCATCACCCAGCCAAAGATGAGCAGGGCACTGCCGGGATAACCGCCATAGGCTGAACGGATATCGCCTACCAAATTGGCGATGGCCATATATCCAAGGACAATAGGTGTGATCACTTTCAGACAGAAATTCCACCAGATTCCAATCCGAAAATCAGACAAGGAGTTGGCATGCTCCCGGATGATATCCAGCCTAAAGAACCAGGACAAAAGAATAACTTCCACCAAACCAGCAAAGACTATTCCGAAATTATTGATGAAATGATCGACAATATCCAGGACCAGGAGTCCGGCCTGGGTCATAAAGACCAGGCTGAACATAAATCCAACGACACAAAACAAGGTGGTGACCGGTTTGCGTCCCACACAGAATTTATCCATCAAGCCGGAACAGCACGCTTCGGTGATGGAGATCATGGAGGACAATCCGGCAAATACCAGGGCTAAAAAGAATAAAAACCCGAAAAAGCTTGCCCCGGGCAGCAAACTGATGGCCTTGGGAATAGTGATAAAGGCCAGTCCGACCCCTGCACCAGCCACATCCTGAATGCTCACCCCCTGCTGGGTAGCCATATAGCCCAGCACTGCAAAAATCATAATCCCGGCCAACATGCTGAACCCGCAATTGATAAACGCGGTCATCATGCCGTTATTGTTGATATCAGACTTTTCCGGCAGATAGCTGGAATATGTGATCATGATGGCGAAGCAAATACTTAAGGTAAAAAAGATCTGTCCATAGGCAGCAGTCCAGACCTTATAATCCAGTATGGCGCTGAAATCAGGACGGAACAGCCATTGCAGGCCTTCAGAGGCTCCTTCCAGGGTCACTGCCCGGCCAAGCATGATCAGCAGCAGGATGAAGAGCAGGGGCATGAAGATCTTGTTCGCAAACTCTATCCCCCGCTTGACCCCGCTGAACAAGACCAGCCAGGTAATAAACCAGATAACCACAGCAGCAACAAAGACAGGCCAGACTATGCTCCCCCATTCCATTGGGCTGGAAGATAACTGCAAAAATTCATTAAAGAAAAAGGCCTTGGTATCCTCACCCCATCCCAAACTGGTTGACAACAAGGTGTAGTTTAAGGCCCAGGCAATGACCACGACATAATAGATGGAAATGACGAAGGACACAAAGACCTGCCACCAGCCCAGCCATTCCCATTTCTTCTTGGCTTTGGCAAAAGACATGGGTGCCGATCCCTTGTACTTGTGCCCCAGCCCAAATTCCATAATGATGATGGGAATGCCGGCTGTAAGCAGAGCAAAAAAATAGGGGATGAGAAAAGCCCCTCCCCCATTGTCATAGGCCATGTACGGAAAACGCCAAATGTTGCCCAAGCCGATGGCCGATCCCACAGCAGCCATAATAAACCCGGCTCTTGTCCCCCATTGTTCTCGCTGTGCCATGAAAGCGCCTCCTTTGCTCCTCCCCAGCTGTTCGTTATTTGATCCCAATTGACCACATCAGCATATACAAAGGACTTAACCATTGGATCAATTCAGCTTGGGTAGCAGATCCTTTGTCAACAATCAAGGTTCGTTACATGGATACAGATACCAGGCAATCCGCAAATCAAAACTCATTCCCGCTGAGCAACGGCGAATTGCACATTGAACAGATCCAAGAGCTCTTCTGTCTTATTTCCGTTGAAAAGTTCAATAGCCCTGCCTACAGGCACTGGCGCACTCGGCCTGGCGTAAAGGTGAAAATTCGTCTGCTCCTCAATGAATTGCATCATGGCCTGAAGGAACTTACGGCTGTTTCTCCCCTTTTCTGTCTGTAATATGCTTTGAAGCTCTCTCTTCCGTTGCCTGACATACTCGTGAACCGACAATCCTTGTTCTTTGGCCTGCCTGGCAACCATACGCTTGAAAAAAGAATCATCGGTATAGGTAAATTGCAGCTCCTTTAAGGCTACGGGTATTTTGTTCGGAAGCATGAGATACACAAAGGCGTATGTTCCAAGCTCCTTGAAATTGACATGCTCACATCGCAAGTCCAGCCGGACATGGAAACAATCATGTACATGCACTGTGCTTGGTCCCAGCAGAAACGATCCCTTCCCTCTGTCGTAAGCAAACCGGAGAGTGACATCCAAAACGAGATCCTGTTTATATCCCATGGCTTGCAGTTTTTCTCGCTGATCCGGAGGGAACATGGCCTGCGGAAAGCGCATATCGTGCAATGCTATACGTAACTCACTGGGAATCACGGCTTCCTGATCCAGGGCATAGTCTTTGAGGACCATTTTGCCAATGGTTACCGAATTTTGAACCACGACGGCATCTGTCAGGGTGATGCCTCGTATTGTCGGATCAAGGGTGAACAGGGGCATGGACACGCGATCATATTTTACATCCAGATAGTCATCGTATGAGGAAATGAACCTGTCCACCCTCTTCTCAGCCGCTTTGTTCGCCGCCACTTGTGCGATGAGAAAAATAAGGACCAGGCAAATCATGATCCAAACATACCGCTTTTTTATTGTCGTGGGAGATATCACCGTGACCTCTGTTTTCAATGATGTTTGCTTCTATTCTGGAATGTGGACGAGAATCATTTTGCCTCAGGCCTTAACCTCGGGCATGGCCTGTGTCAAATCCCAGTATTTCAAGAAACAAGGAAACCAAATCAGGATCAAACTGTGTTCCGGAACAACGGTGAATTTCCTCCAAGGCGGCCTGGATGCTTCTGGTCTGCCCAAAGGGCCGATCACTGGTCATCACGTCAAAGGCGTCGGCAATGGCCATAATCCTGCATTCCACACGAATTTTCCGGCCCTTGAGTCCCAGTGGGTAGCCCTGTCCATCCCAACGTTCATGGTGTGTTAGCATGAAATCGGTGTGCATACTGCACGGACGTCCAATTCCCTGGAACGAAGGGCCAGGAGGTCGTCCACGCCAGGATCGGTATCAATGATGACCGGCAGGGGTTTGGTGTTTTGAAAATCAGGCATTTTTGGTGATTGAAGGTTTTGCATTGTGAGGAAATTTACTGTATAGAGAATACATACAGTTTTGATGTGAGCAAGAGAGGGCTGCCGGGGCCTGCCCTGTTTCCAAGAGCCTGTAAACAGAGATCTATTGTATGCGAAAACTTGTCTATGTTCCAGTGGTGCACTCGGTTCAAGACCTGGGAGAACTTGGTCATGATGTGCGTGAAAGCACAGTGCACAGCCAGGGGGTGGAATCCTGGCATCGCAAGGAACGGGCCATTGCCAATTACTGGGACCGCATTGAAAAAAAGATTCATGAGCTTGGTCTGGAATGGAAAAAGGTCCGCATCTATCAGGATGGCCTCCCGGTCTGCGAGCATGAACAAGAGATTGTCCAAGACGTTGCGAAGAAAGGAAGTCGTAATCATGAGTTTCTTCTCCAACTCGTGGCCAAAGGGGCCACCCTCATGGGTACGGAGTCACCGGATCTTTTGCTTCAGGAATATTCCAATCTTCAGCAAGGCCTGCACCAATCCCGATCTGAAGAGCAGGCCAAGGAAAGTGCCGATATTTTGCGAGCACGTGACGTATTTATCGCTGAGCGAATCAATACCACCCTGGGCCTTGATGAAACAGGTCTTGTTTTTGTGGGTAAGCTTCACGATGTTCTACCCTATCTGGCCCAGGATATCAAAGTGCAACAAATAAATGGACGTGCATGAAGGGAAGAGGCAGTTTCAAGGGATGTCAGACGTCACGCCTAAAATTTTGATTGTCGACAACGAGCCGGATATTTGTTCCCTGCTCTCAACCATCATGGAGCAAGAGGGATATGATCCCGTTGTTGCCTATACTGGACAAGAAGCTTTACGTTCCCTGCGTTTTGAGTGTCCGGATGTCATGCTCCTGGATATGAAGCTCCCGGACATTGATGGACGGGAGCTGATGCGGGAGTGCAGGGCCATTGATCCTGTTTTACGCATTATCATGGTGACGGCCTATTCCACTATGGATTTGGTCATCGACTCGATCAAAGGTGGAGCCTATAGTTATTTAACCAAGCCGGTGAGCACCCGGGATTTGTTGCAAACAGTGAGAAATGCCCTGATGGAACGTCGCAGTGCTCTGTCCAAAAAGCAAGAAGGGACAAGAGAGCAAGAGACAATAGATTTAAATAAATTGATGGGCCCGAGCCCAGCTGTCACTCAGTTGATAGCCGATATGCACACTGTGGCCCGGACCGGCTTTAATG
>Ga0182239_1000079_pt1 | contig 33875 bp, 24 predicted proteins | sample hydfrate6_PW_210_FD_132456 | JGI IMG/M metagenome (GOLD analysis project Ga0182239, IMG submission 132456) | Subsurface microbial communities from deep shales in Texas, USA - hydraulic fracturing test 6_PW_210 | ecosystem: Environmental > Aquatic > Deep subsurface > Shale gas/oil reservoir >... | reverse complement strand
TAGACCAAAGGTCTACGGCAAAGCCGTATGTAACTGGGTGTCAACTGTGTATAAAGACCAGCTTGGGGGGGCTTTTGGTGCGACCATTATGGGGTGTGAAGGCCCGAGCCTGGGACCAGAATCACCCTGGCTCCTCCCAGTTCAGCTCAGGACTGTCCTTTGGATTGATATCCAGTTCATAAATACTTTCCATGCAAGTGCCAACCCGGACGGCGACGGGTTCTTTGGATTTGACCGCCTTGGATGAAAACCGGGCCATGCACCTGGCTGCATCGCGGATTACTGTTTCCGGCCAGGGGTTTTTAAATTGCCGGCCCAGGGCCAATGGACCGGGAAAGGAAGCCAGCTTAAAAACCAGATCGCCCGGGGTCGTCATCTCGGCCAAGGTGTCGTTGTCCGCCTTATTTCGTCCAATGACCAGCCAGTGACCATCCGCCCAGTACTGTCGTCCCACTGTAGCCAACTGAAAGTCCTGGGTGCGAGGCGGACTGAGGAGCTCCAGGACAGGCCGGAATCGTTTGACATGCTCAGGCTCGGTGAGCAGGCATCCCCCGGCCGGGGTGGGAATCTTCGAAAGTCCGTATTCTTGAGCCAAACGCAGTTGTTCCTTGCGGCCCCGTCCTTTGATGGCCAAGAGGCGTTTCCGGTCCACAAGACCATGCTCTTCCATTGGGCTCGGGGGCATCAGCTTGGCGCTTAAAGGCCGCAGAAGCAGGCCCTGAACTCCGGCTTCCCGAAGGATAGTGTTCATGGCGTCCCGGCGTTGGGACATGGGTCGCTGGCCCAGCACCTCTCCAGTGGCCAGGAAGGAGGCATTATATTTTCCAAGGAATTCCTTGGCCTTTTGAAGCATGAGGATTTTGCAGTCAATACAGGGGTTGAGATGTCTGCCCCATCCCCATCGGGGACCTTGGGCGACTAAACGGACAAAATCCTCACTGATATCTGCGCCCAATAGATCCAGGCCGTACATTTCCTGCCATTCGGCGATCTTTTCCGGCCGTCCAAAAAAAGGGCTGAGAAAATGGATGCCCAAAGGCCGTACATTTTGGTCTTGCAGAACTTTGCAGGTCAAAATGCTGTCCAAGCCGCCGGAAAACAGGACCAAGCAATCGTATGTTCTGTGCATGGCCAGGATTCTAGCCCAGGTTGATCTCAGGAGCAAGCTGACTGGAAGGCGTATCTCGGCATATTGCCCTTGCCCGGTGGATCTGGTAAAAAAGTCTTTTGTTTGATGAAATGTTTCATCAGCCACGACAATCATCTGGAGTTGACCATGGCCCGCAAGCAGCAGCAGGGGTCTGAAGACCTGCGCAAAGAAGCCTTGAAGACCGCTTTGACCACTATCGAGCGCAAATACGGACAGGGATCGGTCATGTTTTTGTCCGATGAAGCCCATCAGCGCGTCCCGGTCATACCAACAGGAAGCATCGGCCTGGATCTGGCCTTGGGCGTGGGGGGGATACCCCGCGGCCGGGTGGTTGAAATCTATGGGCCGGAATCATCGGGAAAGACCACCTTGGCCTTGCAGATCCTGAGCGAAGCCCAGAAGATGGGTGGGACTGTGGCTTTTGTGGACGCCGAGCATGCCATGGACGTGTCCTATGCCCAACGGGTCGGGGTCAAGACTGATGAACTCCTTGTCTCCCAGCCCGACTATGGCGAGCAGGCTCTGGAAATTTGCGATCTCCTTGTCCGTTCCGGGGCAGTGGACGTGATCGTGGTCGACTCAGTGGCCGCCCTGATTCCCCAGGCAGAGCTTGAGGGCAGTATGGGCGAAACCCAGGTTGGGGGGCAGGCCAGGCTCATGTCCCATGCCATGCGTAAGTTGACCGGATCCATTCACCGTTCCAAGACCTCAGTCATCTTCATCAACCAAATCCGGATGAAGATCGGAATGACCGGATACGGCAGTCCGGAGACGACAACCGGCGGCAACGCCCTGAAATTCTATTCTTCCGTAAGATTGGATATCCGTAGGATCCAGACCCTCAAGGATAAGGACGAGGTCTACGGCAACCGGGTCAGGGTCAAGATCGTTAAAAACAAGGTAGCCCCGCCATTTCGGGAGGCTATGTTTGATATTCTGTTTGGTACCGGGGTATCCAGGGAAGGAGAGCTCCTTGACCTGGGCATTCAGCACGGGATAGTGGATAAAAGCGGTTCCTGGTATGCCTTTGGCTCGGAACGTCTTGGTCAGGGCAAAGAAAATGTTCGGGCGTTTTTGCTTGAACATACAGATATCAGACAGGCAATTGAAGATCAGCTGCTGGAACGTCTGGGAATGAAAGAACCGGCAGAGGCAGCCGAGAGTGGAGAGAAGATAGAGGACGAAGGGCAGAGGGCAGAAAATGGGGGACAGAAGGTTGAGGAGTAAAACCACTGTCCGGCACTGAAATCTGCATACTACAAATGCTTACGACCACAGGGAGTTTCATGTGATCTGCGCTGCAGAAATACGACGTTCGTTTCTGGATTTTTTCGCCCAACACGACCATCATATTGTTCCCAGTTCTCCTCTTATCCCCAAGGACGATCCTACCCTGCTGTTTACCAATGCGGGGATGGTCCAGTTCAAAAAGCTCTTTTTGGGTCAGGAAAAGCGTCCGTACCAACGGGCGGCGACCTCTCAAAAATGCCTTCGGATCGGCGGCAAACACAATGATCTGGAAAATGTCGGTCGGACCGCCAGACACCATACGTTCTTTGAAATGCTGGGCAACTTTTCCTTTGGCGATTATTTCAAAGAACAGGCCATTGCCCTGGCCTGGGAGTACATGACCAAAGCGTTGGGCCTGCCGGCTGAGAGGATGTACGCCACTGTATACAAGGACGATGATGAGGCCATTGCTCTGTGGCGAAAGGTGGCTGGCCTGCCCCTGGAGCGGATCTATCGGCTGGGAGAAAAAGACAATTTTTGGTCCATGGGAGATACTGGTCCGTGCGGCCCATGTTCGGAAGTGCACTTTGATCAGGGTGAGCACATGGCCTGCGGTCCAGACTGTGAAATCGGAGTCTGCGAATGCGATCGCTACCTGGAGATCTGGAATCTGGTTTTTATGCAGTACAACAGGGATGAATCCGGGACCATGACCCCCCTGCCTAAGCCGAGTATAGACACCGGGATGGGCCTGGAGCGGATCGCCGCAGTCTGCCAGGGCGTGTACTCCAATTTCGACACGGATCTGTTTACCGGCTTGATCCAGAGCATGGCCTACAAAGCCGGAGTGGAATACAAGGTGGACCCGGATACTGACGTGGCCCTGCGGGTTATTGCCGATCATTGCCGAGCAGTGCCCTTTATGATTGCCGACGGCATCCTGCCGGCCAATGAAGGACGGGGCTACGTCCTTCGCCGATTGATCCGGCGGGCTTTCAGATTCGGCCGTTTTCTGGGCCTGGCTGATCCCTTTCTGCATGAAATCTGTGGACAGACTGTGCGGGAAATGGGGGAGGCTTATCCAGAACTGGGCAAGACCGAGGACTTCATGGACAAGGTCGTCTTTCAGGAAGAGGAAAATTTTAGTCGAACCCTGGACAAGGGCCTGTCCATGCTGGAGAATGAGCTACAGCAGTTGACCAAGGCCGGCCAGGCCCTCGTTCCTGGAGAGGCGGTGTTCAAACTCTACGATACGTTTGGTTTCCCTGTGGATATCGTCAAGGATGTGGCCGAGAAACAAGGCTTTGAGGTAGATGAACCCGGATTCGAGCAGCTGATGCAGAAACAGCGGCAGCGATCCAAGGCCTCTTGGTCCGGCAGCGGTGAGATAGATCTGGCCGCCGGTTTTTCCGATTATCTGGAGGCTGGATGGAAGACCGAATTTGTTGGGTATGATGCTCTGCAGGCCTCCAGCCGGATCGTTGGTCTTATGGGGTTGGACGGCCAGGCAATTGTTGCAGTCAATGCTGGAGAACAGGCCTATGTCATGACAGCCAGGACGCCGTTCTACGGCGAGTCCGGGGGGCAGTTGGGGGATACCGGCCATATCCTGACCGAGACCGGGATGGGGCATGTTGCCAATACCCTGCGGCCGGCCCGGGATTTCATTGTCCATTTGGTCCAGGTGGAAAAAGGTTCCTTGTCCAAGGATCAGGAAGTCAATTTGCATGTGGAGGAAGGACCTCGAATAGCCACGGCCCGCAATCATACCTGTACCCATTTGCTGCATGCAGCCTTGCGTGAGGTCTTGGGCCGGCATGTCAAGCAGTCCGGGTCCCTGGTTGGCCCGACCAGGCTCCGCTTTGATTTTACCCATATCAACGCCTTGACCCGGGACGAGTTGAGCCGCATTGAAGATCGGGTCAATGCAGCCATTCTGGCCGATATTCGTCTGAGCAAGGAAGTCAAGCCCTTTGAACAGGCCAGGCAGGAAGAGGCCTTAGGGCTGTTTACGGAAAAGTACGCGGACGAGGTGCGGGTGGTCAGTGTGCCCGGGGTGAGCAAAGAATTGTGCGGCGGGACCCATCTGGATGCTACAGGCCAGGCTGGAAGTTTCACCATCCTTTCCGAGGCTGGAATAGCCGGCGGTGTCCGGCGGATAGAGGCCGCGACCGGCTGGAATGCGCTGAAGATATACAGGCAGCACCGTCAGTACCTGGAGCAGGCTGCAGGCAGGCTGCGGGTTGTTCCGGAAAATCTTACAGACAAGATCGATGAACTGCAGGAGCAGATCAAGGGCCTGCAGAAAGAAAAAGATGCCTTGCAGGCCAGCCAACTGAGTGGCAGCGCCCAGGACGTGATGGACCAGAAAGAAACCATAAACGGCGTTCCTACCCTGGCCCTGCGCCTGGATCTGCCGCCCGGGGCGGGTATGAAGAGTCTACGTTCCATGATGGACGATCTGCGGACCAGGATGCAATCCGGGGTCATTTTTCTGGCCACTCCCAATGGAGACAAGGCCAATCTCTTGCTTTCAGTCAGTGCTGACCTCCATGATCGATTTACTGCACCGGATCTGATCCAAGACGTGGCCAAAGAGGCAGGCGGCAAAGGCGGCGGACGTCCCGACCTTGCTCAGGCCGGTGGCAATGATCCCTCGGGCATCGGCCGGGCTGTGCACAAGCTCAAGGAGATCTTGGCCACCAAGTAGGCAAAGGTATGGGTCTGGAGATCGGACCTTGGGTACTGGTGTCAGATTTGCCGGGGTGATCAATTATGAAGCGTAGGGAGCAACATGGAGTAGGGGCGAATAATCATCCGCCCTCTTATGCTTCGGCGGCCCTTATTGTCTGCCCCTACGGCTGTTACCCGGTAGGTGGGAGGTATCGTAGGGGCGTAGCTTGTCTTCGTCCGCAAGGCCGAAGCAATCTCAACAGGTAATGGACCGAGTAAAAATATATGCAGTGTTTTTTGGGAGTTAAGTTTCGAGTCCAAGGGCAGATTTACTATTTTTCAGCCCGGGAAGAAGCAGCATCAGCGCAAGTCAAGGATTGGGTTCTGGTCACAACCGAAGAGGGCCCTGGACTGGCCAATGTGGCCGTTGTCCGCCAAGAGCCGCCCCCGGGTCTGGCTTTGGAAGATATCAAGTCTGTCCAGCGTCTGGCCTGCGCTGAAGACTTTCAGACCCAGGCCCAAAATGAATGGCTGCGTAAAGAGGCCATGGCCTATTGCCGGGAAACGATTCGGGAACTCTGCCTGGATATGAAACTGGTGGACGTGGAGGTCCGCTTTGATCAAAGCAAGATCATATTTTATTTCACTGCCCCGGCCAGGATCGATTTCCGGGAATTGGTAAAAATCTTGGTTTCCAAACACAGGACAAGAATTGAGCTGCGCCAGATCGGGGTCAGGCACGAGGCCCAGATTCTTGGGGGAATCGGCAATTGCGGTCGGGTTTGCTGCTGTCATTTGTTCATGCGCAAGTTCGAACCAGTGACCATAAAGATGGCCAAGGAACAGCAGTTGTTTTTGAATCCATCTAAGATATCAGGTGCCTGCGGCCGACTGCTCTGCTGCCTGAATTTTGAGCGAGAACAATACATAGATTTTCAGCGCCGGTGCCCCAAAATCGGCAAATGGTATGAGACCCCGAAAGGAGAAGTAAAGGTCCTGCGGGCCAATATGTTTCGGGATTCCTTGATTGTGGATGCCGGGGAGGGGGAGCGGGAAGTCTCTTTGACCGAATGGCAGGATTTGATTCATGGAAAGGCCGGTACGGCATTACGTCATGTATTTGAACCTCCGTCCGGCAATCAGCGCAATCAACGAACAAAACCGGCAGATATCAAGCCAGCTCAGTCAATCCTTGGAAATACTGAACAGCCGGAGCAACAGGTCCAATCCGCTCCAAACCCCGGGCCAAAGGAACAACCGCAATCTACCGGTGACAAGGATGGAAAGGATGGTCAGGGGCAAAGACGGAGGACGCAATCCCAACCCGGGCCGTCCAGGAGAGGGAAAGGCAAACCCGGGCCCAGACAGGTTCGGGGCAGACAGAAAAAGAAAAAGCAGGAAAAATAAGGAAAGGCTGTTGTGAACAGTTTCTATGTAACTACCCCGATCTACTATGTAAACGCCAAGCCACATTTGGGGCATGCCTATACCACTATTTTGGCAGATACAATCAATCGTTTTCATGCCCTGCTCCAGGAGCAAACTTACTTCCTGACCGGTACGGATGAACACGGAGACAAGATCGTTCAGGCTGCTGAAGCCAACGGTCAGGACCCCCAGAGTTATGTGGATACCATCAGCGGCCAGTTTCATGATTTGTGGCCCAAGCTGGGTATCGCCAATGATCAGTTTATCCGGACCACGCAAGAAAAGCACAAGGAAACAGTCCAAAAGATTTTGCAGTTGGTCTATGACCAGGGAGATATTTACTTTGGTGAATATGGTGGACACTACTGTTTTGGATGCGAGTGTTTTTACACGGAAAAAGAGCTTGTGGATGGTCTGTGCCCGGATCACCAGACCAAACCTGAGTATATCCAGGAAGCCAACTATTTTTTCCGGATGTCTCAGTATCAGGACTGGCTGCGGGAATACATTCACGACAACCCCGAGTTTATTCAGCCCAAACAATACCGAAGCGAAGTCCTGGCCATGCTTCGTGAGCCCTTGGATGACCTGTGTATTTCCCGGCCCAAGACCCGCTTGACCTGGGGAATTGAGCTTCCCTTTGATACCCGGTATGTGACCTATGTATGGTTCGACGCCTTGATCAATTATATCAGTGCGCTGGATTGGCCGGATGGGGAAAAGTTCACCACCTTCTGGCCGGCGGCCCACCATATAGTAGCCAAAGACATATTAAAACCCCATGCCGTTTTTTGGCCTACCATGCTCAAGGCTGCCGGCATTGCGCCGTATAGGGGCCTGAGGGTACATGGATACTGGAAAGTGGATGAGACCAAGATGTCCAAGAGTCTGGGCAATGTGGTCGAACCTTTGAGCATGCGGACCAAATACGGGCTGGACGGATTTCGTTATTTCCTAATGCGGGAAATGCATTTCGGCCACGACGGGAGCTTTACCGAGCCGGCCCTGGTCAATCGGTTCAATGCCGATCTGGCCAATGACTTGGGGAATCTGTTCAATCGTTCATTGGCCATGACTCATAGGTACTTCCAGGGCAGGGTGCCAGAGTGTGCTGCGCTTCTGGCGAAAGACCGGGAACTCCTCTTGCTGGGTCAGAAGGCAGTGGAAGAGTATGCAAGACATTTTCAGAAGTTTCAGGTTGCCCAGGCTTTGGAGTCTTTCTGGGAGTTTGTGCGTGGGGTGAATAGATATATTGATAGCATGGCCCCCTGGGCCCTGCATAAGTCTGGAGAAACTGAACGTCTGCGGACGGTGATGGCCGTCGTCCTGGCCTCTCTGCGGCGGATTGCCCTGGCTGTGTGGCCGGTGATGCCGGAGGCCGGGGAGAAGATGCTCGAACAGTTGGGCCAGGAGGCAGCTCCACGTCAGGCGGACCTGCTGACTGAAGGCCGCAATTGGACCATGCTCACCCCGGAAACTTTGGTGGCCAAAACATCAAATCTCTTTCCACGCCAGGAGCTGAACATAGACAAGGCAGAGGCGGATACAGATCAGGGCAAAAAGCAAAAAAAGACCCAGAAGATGACCAACACGACAGATTGCCAGACCCGGAACGCTTCGGAACCTACGGAAGTTGAGTTTTCCGATTTTCAAAAACTTGATCTGCGGGTGGGGACCGTGGTTCAGGCCGAAGCCGTGCCCAAGGCGGACAAACTGATCAAGCTGCTGGTGGAAATTGGGGAGTCAGAGCCGAGGCAGATCGTAGCTGGTTTGGCCCAGAAATTTTCTGCCCATGAGGTGCAGGGTAAACAGGTGGTGGTGGTGGCCAATCTCAAGCCGCGCAAAATGCGCGGGGTGCTTTCCCAAGGCATGGTCCTGGCCGTTCATGATGCAGAGGGTTTGCGTTTGTTGGGTCCGGAGGCCGAGGTGCAGCCTGGAAGCAAGGTGAGTTGAGTTACAAACCATGATCGAATAACCAATAACAGGACGCCGGAGACAAGGCTGACACCTCTTTTCTATCCTTTAATACAGGCCAAAGGGGAGACCCGGACCACTTTTCGGGCCAGGCCGGCTCTGTGGGTGCTTTCAACCACTTCGTTGACATTTTTGTAGGCCTGGGGAGCTTCTTCGGCTGCTCCCCGTTTGCTGGCCGTTCGGACAATGATTCCCCGCCGGGCCAGGGCGTTGATAACGCTCCGGCCCTTCCATTTTTTTGTCGCTTGTCTCCTGCTCATGCTCCGCCCAGCCCCATGGCAGGCTGAACTCCAGGCCAGTCCTTCCCCGGCCTTGTTTCCTGCCAGAATATAGGAATGCGATCCCATGGTGCCGCCGATGAGCACAGGTTGGCCCACATCCCTGTATTGGACCGGAAGGTCCGGATGGCCGGGGCCAAAAGCACGGGTCGCCCCTTTGCGGTGCACAAACAAAGATTTTGGCCGGCCATGGACTGTATGTTCTTCGATCTTGCAGGTATTGTGACTTACATCGTAGATCAGAAAGAGACAGGCTTCCGGGAAAAGGCGGACAAAGGCTTCCCGGACCAGGTGAGAAAGGATCTGCCGATTGGCCAGGGCGCAATTGATGCCGCAGACCATGGCCTGATAAAAATCCTGACCTTCAGTGGACCGGATCGGGGCGCAGACCAGTTCCCGTTCGGGCAGGACCAGCTTGTACTTGGCGGCTGCCCGGCCCAGAGTCTGCAAATAGTCGGTGCCGATCTGGTGCCCTAAGGCCCTGGAACCGCAGTGAATGGAGATCAGAATGTCCTCCAGTTCCAGTCCAAAGGCTGCGGCGGCAGCTGGATCGTAAATTGTGTCCACTACCTGGATTTCCAGGTAGTGATTGCCGCTGCCCAGGGTACCCATTTGCTTGTATTGACGTTCCTTGGCCGCAGAACTGAGTTTGGATGGATCTGCACCAGGGGTCCGGCCGTGATCTTCAATACGGGCCAGGTCCTCGGGCCGGCCGTATCCTTGGCCAACGGCCCAGGACGCCCCATCGACCAGGACACGGTCAAGCTGTTTTTGGTTCAAGGAGATGGCTCCCTTTGAGCCCACGCCGGCAGGAATACGATGGAAGAGGAGGTCGGTCAGCTGTTCCAGGCGGGGAGCAATATGGGATCGTTGAAGGGAAGTGTGCATGCTGCGCACGCCACAGGAGATATCGTAACCGATACCGCCCACAGAGATGACCCCGCCCTGGTCTGGGTCAAATGCGGCGACGCCTCCGATGGGGAATCCGTATCCCCAGTGGGCGTCCGGCATGGCCAAAGAGGCCTGCACAATGCCCGGGAGGCAAGCCACATTGGCTGCCTGTTCCAGGACTGTGTCCTCCAGTTCCCGAATCAGCTGTGAGGAGCCGAAAAATACGGCTGGAACGCGCATTCGGCCTTGAACCGGGAGTTCAAACCGGCATTCGCCTGCCGGAACCAGGTCGGTGGTACGCATGGTCTATGCCCTTGAAAAGCTTTTGAATATGGACGGATCAGTTCAGGGGCTCAAAGGTTCGACCAGAATATAATCAGCCTCGTTGTTGCGCAAGGACAAGGTGAAATCATTGATCTTCAGGGCTACTGGATCTTTGAGTGGGGCCCGCCCGATAACCTGTACTTCCACTCCCGGGATCAGGCCCATGTCCCTGATTCTGCGACCAAGCTCTCCATGAGCTTTTAATGAGATAATTTTGGCCCGTTGATTGAGGCGGAGTTGACGAAGGCCGATATAAGGTTGACTCATGGCTCTAGTGTTCAATGCCCTTGCTGGGTGATTACTCCGATGAAAAGGCCAGAATTTTTGAGGCCATTCCCTGGCCTAAAACCAACTCAGCATTGCGGACTTTCATCCGACATGGACCTCCGCCGCAGGAGGTGATCTCAATGTTGGTTCCTGGAGTCAGTCCCATGGCGTAGAGCTTGGAGCGCGCACCCCCGCCGGCATTCAAAGAGGCAATGGTTACCTTGCTGCCAGAAGGAAAATGATTTAAAGGAAAAGCACCCATAGGGACAACCCTCGTAGTGAATAGATTGGCAAGTTTAGAAGACCTAATTCTTATAAGGAGATCACTTCCTCCTGTCAAGGGAGATTTTGGGCACTCGACGCTTTGTCTTTTCAGCTCTGTGTTCTCTCCTGACCTCTGTGGTTGGCTCGTATTAAACGAGATCCAACCCAGATCGCTGGCTTGGCCGTCCGGGATCGCCAGGCTCCAGCCTGGCCTAAGAAGTGCGAGCGCCGCTCGCCCCTTGTCAAACCACAGTTTCATACTCGACCAACCCGGCAAAGCGAACGTATATATTTCACCACAGAGGCCACAGAGTTAGAGATGGCCTCATAAGGATGTGAGTTGGAGGTCATTTAGGGAGAACAAATTTGCCCTGTAGACCGCCCTTGCCCCGATTTTGCGAATACAGTACACCTGTCATCGGACAGGCGAGATTTGGTTTGTTGCCTCTCCCATGGTTTTCTACGCTTCAAACAGTGAGAATTATGCCCAAACGGACTGATCTGAAACGAATTATGCTCATTGGTTCAGGGCCGATCATTATTGGTCAGGCCTGTGAATTTGACTACTCCGGAACCCAGGCCTTAAAAGCCCTGAAGGAGGAAGGCTATGAGGTGGTGCTGATCAATTCAAATCCAGCCACGATCATGACCGATCCAGACCTGGCGGATAAGACGTATCTGGAACCCATCACCCCGGAGGTTGTGGCCCAAATCATTGCCCGGGAACGTCCGGACGCCCTGCTGCCCACATTGGGAGGACAGACTGGCCTGAATACCGCCGTAGCCGTGGCAGAGCACGGGGTGCTGGAGCAATACGGTGTGGAGCTCATTGGGGCCTCTCTGCCGGTGATTCAAAAGGCTGAGAGCAGACGTGAGTTTCGGCAGGCCATGGAAAAGATAGGGCTGCAGGTGCCCAAAAGCGGTATTGCCCAAACTCTGGAGCAGGTGCGGGAATTTGCCCGGTCTTTGGCTTTTCCCATCATTATCCGTCCGGCCTATACCTTGGGCGGGACCGGAGGCGGTGTGGCCTATAATAAAGAGGAACTGGAGACCATTGCCAAGCAGGGCATGGCCGCGAGCATGACTTCGGAAGTCATGCTCGAAGAATCCCTTTTGGGCTGGAAGGAATTTGAGCTGGAGGTCATGCGGGACCGGAAGGACAACTGCGTGATCATCTGTTCCATCGAAAATGTGGATCCCATGGGTGTGCATACCGGGGATTCCATAACCGTGGCCCCGGCTCAGACCTTGACTGATCGTGAATATCAGGCCATGCGGGATGCTTCCATGGCTATTATGCGCGAGATCGGGGTAGAGACAGGAGGCTCTAATGTCCAGTTTGCGGTCAACCCTGAAAACGGGCAGATGATGGTCATTGAGATGAACCCACGGGTTTCCCGGTCATCAGCATTGGCCTCCAAGGCAACGGGTTTTCCCATTGCCAAGATTGCGGCCAAACTGGCCGTGGGCTACACCCTGGATGAGCTTCCAAACGACATCACCCGGGAGACAGTAGCCTGCTTCGAACCATCCATTGACTACTGTGTGGTCAAGATCCCCCGGTTTACTTTTGAAAAATTTCCCAAGGCCCAGGATGTGCTGACCACTTCCATGAAGAGTGTGGGCGAAACCATGGCTATCGGCCGGACCTTCAAGGAGGCTCTGCAAAAGGGATTTCGATCGCTGGAAATCGGGATGCCTGGACTGGCTAAGGATTTTTATCCAATCAGCCCGGATCCGGATCCGGAACTGGTCCGAAGCAAACTGCGGGTTCCGAATTCAGAGCGTCTGTTGTATCTGCGGCAGGCCATTTTGGACGGATTCTCAGACGCAGAGATCCATGCCCTGACCAGGATCGATCCATGGTTTATGGCCCATATCCGCGAACTCGTGGAATTTGAATCACGCTTGCTGGAAGCTGCGGCCCTGCTTCCGGAATGGAAGCCCGGCAGGGAGCTGTCGGAATTGCTCCGGGAGGCCAAAGAATTTGGATTTTCCGACCAGCAATTGGGGACAATTTTTTCCCGTCCTCAAGGCGAGGTACGGGATTTGCGGAAAGAAATGGACATTCTGGCCACGTATAAGCTGGTTGATACCTGTGCCGCCGAGTTTGAGGCCTATACCCCATATTTTTACTCCTCGTATGAGCGGGAAAACGAGGCCAGAACCGCTGCCTCCCGAAAGGTAGTCATTTTAGGCGGGGGGCCGAACAGAATCGGACAGGGAATCGAGTTCGACTATTGTTGCGTCCACGCCTCCTTTGCCCTCCAGGATATGGGCCTGGAATCGGTGATGGTCAATTCCAATCCCGAGACCGTCAGTACAGACTACGACACATCCGACCGCCTGTATTTCGAGCCGTTGACTCTGGAAGATACCTTAAACATCATTGAGCAGGAGCAGCCGGAAGGGGTGATTGTCCAGTTCGGGGGGCAGACCCCGCTGAATCTGGCTGTACCCTTACTGGAAAACGGAGTGCCTATACTGGGCACATCCCCGGACAGCATTGACCGGGCCGAGGACCGGGAACGATTCCAGGAGCTTTTGCATATACTTAATCTCAAGCAGCCGGAGAACGGCACGGCCGCCTCCGGGGACGGGGCCTTGGCTATTGCGCAGCGAATCGGGTATCCTCTGGTGGTTCGCCCCTCATATGTCTTGGGCGGCCGGGCCATGGAAATCGTCTACGATGAAGAGGATTTGATCAATTATTTTCGGGAGGCGGTGATCATCTCCCCGGATCATCCAATACTTTTGGACAAGTTCATGGAAAACGCCATTGAAATCGATGTGGATGCAGTCTCCGATGGAGAAGATACGTATGTAGCAGGAATCATGGAACATATAGAAGAAGCTGGGGTCCACTCCGGTGACTCGGCCTGTGTTTTGCCTCCGCATACCATCGGTCCGGACGTGATCGAAGAACTCAAACGTCAAACCAAGGCCCTGGCCAGGGAACTGCAGGTCACTGGCTTAATGAATATTCAGTTCGCCATTAAGGGCAGGGAGATATATATTCTGGAAGTCAATCCCCGGGCATCCAGGACCGTGCCCTTTGTGAGCAAGGCCACAGGGGTTCCCCTGGCCAAGCTGGCCACCCGGGTGATGATGGGGCAGCGGCTGCGGGACCTGGATCCATGGTCCAAGAGAAAACGGGGATATCTGGCAGTCAAGGAGGCGGTCTTGCCTTTTAGCCGCTTTCCGGGTGTGGACACCCTGCTTGGGCCGGAAATGCGCTCTACCGGCGAGGTCATGGGCATCGATACCTCTTTTGGACTGGCCTATATCAAGAGCCAGTTAGCCGCCGGGCAAAAATTGCCTTTGCAGGGTACGGTTTTTATCTCGGTCAATGATCAAGATAAGCCTCATATGATAGAACCGGCCCGCATTTTTTCCCAGCTCGGCCTGCGGCTGGTCGCCACAGGGGGAACCGCAGATTTTTTCGCCGAATATGGAATTGTAGCCGAGAAGGTGAACAAAGTCTATGAAGGCCGACCCAACGCTATTGACCTGATCAAAAACAAAAAGGTCGATCTGGTTATCAATACCTCGTCCGGGAAATTGACCATCCGCGATTCATCGTCTCTGCGCCAAGCCACCATTTTGTACAATCTCCCCTATACGACCACCTTGGCCGGGGCCAAGGCCATGGCTCAAGCCATGCGTGAACTTCAGGGGCGAGTGATGGATGTGCGCAGTTTGCAGGAGTATTATGGACATGCCTAAGGAATACTGTGGTCTGATCGGCATCTACGATCATACGGAAGCCGCGCGTATGGCCTATTTCGGACTCTACGCCCTGCAGCACAGGGGGCAGGAAAGCGCCGGCATAGTGACTTGGGACGGAGGAAAATTACGGGAACAACGAGGCATGGGTCTGGTCGCCGATGTGTTCAGCGAACGGCACTTGGGCCATGAGCTCAAGGGCAAAGTGGCCATTGGGCATATCCGCTATTCGACGACTGGCGCCTCCCTGCTGCGCAATGCCCAACCTTTTATGGTCCGCTTTCGGGATTTGCACATGGCCATTGCCCACAATGGAAACCTCGTCAATACGTATCAGCTGCGTAAGGAATTGGAGGACCAGGGCTCCCTGTTTCAGACCAGTATGGACAGTGAAGTGTTCATGCATCTGGTGGCCAAAAATTTAAAAGGCAATACTCTGGAAGAGGCCATCGCCTGTGCCTGCCGCCGGGTGCAGGGGGCGTATTGTTTGCTTATTCAGGCCAATTCCAAACTCATCGCTGTCCGCGATCCCTGGGGATTCCGTCCTCTTGTCCTGGGCCGGGTTGGGGGAACGACGGTTTTGGCCTCAGAAACATGTGCCCTGGACCTTTTGGAGGCTGAGTACCTGCGGGAGGTACGGCCTGGAGAGATGGTGGTCATCGAGGGCGGACGTCTGTCCAGTATACAGGCTGTGGAAGCAAACCAGAAAACTCCGTGTATCTTTGAGCTTATTTATTTTGCCCGGCCAGACTCTGTTGTCTTTGGGCACACAGTCTATACCTGCCGCAAAAACATGGGACGTATGCTGGCAGAAGAAGCCCCGGTGGAGGCGGATTTCTGCATGCCTTTTCCCGACTCCGGAGTGTATGCCGCTGTGGGCTATGCCCAGGCCTCTGGTCTTCCCTTTGAGAACGCCATGATCCGTAACCACTATGTGGGCCGGACCTTTATCCAGCCCTCCCAGGATATGCGAGACTTCGGGGTCCGGGTCAAGCTCAATCCGGTCAAGGATATGATCAAGGGCAAGCGGATCGTGATTATTGAGGACTCTATTGTTCGAGGGACGACCATCCGGACCCGGATCAAAAAACTGCGGGAAATGGGGGCCAGGGAGCTGCATTTGCGGGTCAGCTGTCCGCCTATTTGTCATCCCTGTTATTATGGGATCGACTTTTCTTCCAAAGGAGAACTTATTGCAGCCAATCATACAGTTGCAGATATTGCCAAATATATCGGCCTCGATTCTCTGCATTTTTTGAGCGCCGACGGCCTGCGTCAAGCCGTCGGCGGAGACCGCGACTATTGTCTGGCCTGCTTTCAAGGAGAATACCCGGTCCTTCCGGGAGAGCACTATGGAAAGGCACGCTTTGATTAAATGGATATGAATTTTTCTGAATCTCAAGGAAAGAATGGCTTCAGCCGGAACTGGCTGGAACTGGCCCGAGATGTTCTGGATACGGAAATCCAAGGGCTACAACATGTCCGGGACAACCTGGGATCGGAGTTTGAAAGGGCTGTGCAGCTCCTGGCCGCCTGTCAGGGCCGGGTTGTGGTTTCCGGGCTGGGGAAGTCCGGCCTGGTCGGACGGAAAATTGCCGCTACCTTCAGCAGCACCGGCACGCCTGCCTCTTTCCTTCACCCTGTGGAGGGGGCGCATGGCGATTTGGGCATGATCAGAACCGGGGATGTTGTCCTGGCCATCTCCAACAGCGGTGAAACCGACGAACTCAATGCCATTATTCCGGCCTTGCTCAGCCTCGGAGCCCAGATCATCGGTTTGACCGGCAATCCGGAATCGAGTATGGGCCGGATGTGCGATGTGGTCTTAAGCACCAAGGTGCCCCGGGAGGCCTGCACTTTGGGATTGGCCCCAACAGCCAGCACCACGGCCACGTTGGCCATGGGTGATGCCCTGGCCGTGGCCTTGATTGAATGGAAAGCCTTTGGGCGCGAAGATTTTCGTCGTAATCATCCAGGTGGAGACCTGGGGCGGCAATTGAGTCAGGATATTGCCTCCCTGATGCATACGGACAATATTCCAGTTGTGGATAGTGATCAGCCATTGGGCCGGGCTCTGCAGGTCCTGGACCAGGGCGGTCTGGGAACCGTGATTGTTTTAAACCAAAAGAAAAGGCTTGAGGGGATTTTGACTGATGGAGATGTGCGGCGGATGATCTGCCGCAGGAAATACGACCTGGACCAACCGATCCACAACTACATGACTGTGCATCCAAAATATGTCATTATTGGACAAAGAGTGGGTCAGGTCCTGGATCTGATGGAAAAAGGGGCGATCATGGTCTTGCCGGTGGTGGACGATACACTCATCCTCCAAGGCATCGTCCACATGCATGATCTGTTGGGCAAGGGACGGCTGAGCTTTAACGGATTGACCAAAACCCAGGACATGTAAGCCCGCTCTCGAATGCAAGCGATACTTTGCGTCCAACGATATGAAAACTCTGTGAAGTCAGCTGATGCGTAAATTTTTGTCCATACTGGGTACAGTATTTTTGTCTTTTGTTCTCCTGGGGCTGGGTGGCGGGATTGGCCTCTATTTGTGGGTGACCAAGGATATGCCCAGGATTGAAGAACTTTCGGACTACAATCCGGCCCTGACCACAACTGTATATGCCCATGACGACCGGGTTTTGGGCTATCTGGCCCAGGAAAAGCGTTTCCTTCGTCCTCTGGATCAGATGGCCGAGGTGATTCCGGCCTGCTTCCTGGCTGCTGAAGACCACAATTTCTATCAGCACGAAGGCATTGATGTCTTGGGTATCCTGCGGGCGGCGATGAAGAACCTGCAGGCAGGACATATCGTCCAGGGCGGGAGCACTATTACCCAGCAGGTGATCAAAGCCCTGCTTTTGACCCCCAAGCGCAGTTATGAGCGAAAGCTCAAGGAAGCCATTCTGGCCTATCGGCTGGAAAACAATTTGGAAAAGGATGAGATATTAACTATATATCTCAACGAAATCTATCTGGGCAGCGGAGCATATGGGGTCGAAGCTGCTTCCAGGATCTATTTCGGCAAACATGCCCATGAGTTGAATCTGGCCGAGGCATCTCTTTTGGCTGGCCTGCCCAAGGCCCCTTCCATGTACAACCCATACAAGAATATGGATTCAGCTCGGGCCAGGCAGCGTTATGTCCTGAATCAACTCCTGGATTTGGAGTGGATCAGTGAGCGGGAGTACAAAAACGCCCTGCAAACGGAAATCACTTTGCAGTCCATGCCAGATCCCTCCTGGAAAACAGGAGGATATTACCTGGAAAAGGTGCGTCAGTGGCTGATTGAAGAGTTTGGGGAAGAAGGAACCTATACCGGCGGTCTTCAGGTGCACACCTGCATTGATTTGGACCATCAAAACCATGCCGAATCGGCCTTGCGCCAGGGGCTCATTGATTCCGCCAAGCGACGGGGATGGCGGGGGCCGGTTGCCCGCAGAGGAGGAAAGGCTGCTCCAGTCGATCTCCTGGAGAGGCAGGATCAGTTTCCAGGAGCACCTGATGACTGGCTTTTGGTCCAGGTTGATCAGGTCACATCCAGGGGAGCTGAAGTCAGTTACGCTAATCAAACCGCCTGGATCGATGTGGCCTCTATGGCCTGGTGCCGGGAACAGAACCCGGAGAAGGCCCCGGAAAACGTCTCTGCGGTCAAGGACGCCAGGAAAGTCCTGCAGGCCGGCGATGTGGTCTGGGCCTCGCATAAGCAGGAGGAAACAGACGATAATGGTCAGGACCCCGTTCAGCTCAACCTGCAGCAATTGCCTGAGATTCAGGGGGCTGTTTTTTCCATGGATCCCAGGACCGGAAATGTCCTGGCCATGGCCGGGGGATTTTCTTTTCATTCCAGCCAATACAACCGGGCTGTTCAGGCCAGCCGCCAGCCTGGATCGGCCTTTAAGCCCATCGTCTATTCAGCAGCCCTGGACCATGGATTCACTCCTGCTTCAATGCTCCTGGATGCTCCCATCGTGTTTACCGATCGGAGCACGAATCAGACCTGGAAGCCGGAGAATTACGAAAACAGAATATTCGGCCCCACCCTGCTCCGGACGGCCCTGGTCAAGTCCAGAAATCTGGTTACTATCCGTTTGGCCAGACAGATTGGAATCGAGACAATTATCCAGCGAGCCAAGAATTTGGGCCTGCGGGGGGACTTCCCACGGGATCTGTCCGTGAGCCTGGGATCGGCATCGGTCACTCTCATGGATCTGTGCCAGGCGTATTCCGCTTTTGCCCATGAGGGGAGCATGGTCAAGCCCAGATTTGTCAAAAAAGTCACCGGGTCGTGGGGGAAAGAACTGTATACCTCAGAACCGGAAGAGCAACAGGCAATTAGTGCCCAGACTGCGTTTATCGTAACCTCGCTGTTGCAGGATGTGGTCCGAAGCGGGACCGGGTGGAGAGTGCGGGCCCTGGGACGACCGGTGGCCGGAAAGACGGGAACAACGGACGAACAGAAAGATGCCTGGTTTATGGGCTATACCCAGTATTTGTTGACCGGAGTTTTTGTCGGTTTTGATCAGCCCAGGCCAATGGGCAAATATGAAACCGGGTCCAGAGCGGCTTCCCCGGTTTGGCTGGCCTACAGACAAGGAGTGGAAGAGGGCTATCCGCCGGTGGCATTTCCACAACCCCAGGGAATTGTCATGGCCAAAGTGGATGCAGAAAACGGCCTGCTGGCCGGTCCAAAGACACAAAGAAGCTATCTCCTTCCATTTAAGGCCGGTACACAGCCGGTCCGTATTTCAAAAGGGCAACCTCCGTCTTCAGATGGTTCAGGCGGGGAGAGTTCCGGGAGAGCAGACCGAGATGAGGATATGCTCAAGTCCTTATTTTGATCCGAACAAAGAGATGGAAGAACCGTGCGTAGAGAACTTCAGTCCTTGGCGGGATTTTTGAGGGAAGTCTTTATTGAGGCCTGCCAGGTCAGTTTTCGGCTGTTTAGGATCATGATCCCCATATTAATCGGGGTCAAGATCCTGCAGGAAGCCGGGTTGATCATCTACCTGGCCAAGCCTTTGAATCCGGTCATGCAGCTGATGGGTCTGCCCGGAGAGACTGGTCTGATCTGGGCTACGGCCATGGTCAATAATTTATACAGCGGGATCATAGTCTTTCTTTCCCTGGCCGACTCGATGCAGCTGAGCGTGGGCCAGGTCACAATTTTGTCCACAGTCATGCTGGTGGCCCATGCCCTGCCCATTGAGGTCAAGATCGCCCAGGCCGCCGGGACACGTTTTGCCTTTCAGGCCTTGCTCCGGATTGGGGGCGCCTTTGTCCTGGGCTGGGGATTGCATTTTGTCTATTCCCTGAGCAATACCCTGCAGGAAGCGAATGTGATCTTCTGGCAGGGAGAGGTCCCTGTGCATCCATCCCTTTTCAGTTGGGCTCAATCTCAGGTCAAAAACCTGGTTTTGATTTTTGGTATTATCCTGATTTTGGTTATCTTGATGCGCCTGATGCGCAAGCTGCACATTGTCGATGCCCTGATCTGGTTCCTGCGTCCTGTGCTCCGTTTTCTGGAGATCGGGCGGGAAGCAGCCACTTTGACCATCATCGGCATGGTCATGGGCTTGACCTACGGGGGAGGACTTATCATCCAGGAATCCAAGTCCGGCAATGTAAGCAGGCAGGATGTCTTTGCCTCGTTAACCCTCATGGGCCTGACCCACAGTCTGATAGAGGACACATTGCTCTTGTCCCTGCTCGGGGCGCATATGTCCGGCATCCTGTGGGCCAGACTTGTATTTTCCCTCCTGGTGGTTGCCCTTTTAGTCCGCCTTTTGGCCTATTTGCCCGGCAATTTTGTGCATCGTTTCCTCTTTGCCGGTCGAAAAAAGGAAACTGCAGCCACAGTGTGATCTCTAACCAACCCACATGCCTGCGAAGGCGCAGGAACGCTTGCGCTAACGAAGCATACAAACGATCCCGATGCCGATACCGATTGGGAACAGAGCAAAAAGTAGTTTTGCTCTGTTCCTGATAACCATTAACAAATAACAGTTTTTCATTGACTTATCCCTGCTCTTCTCCTTCCTTGCCGATTTCCTTGCCCTGGACCATATGTATAGTGGCCGGAGGCGCTGATCCGTCTTTTTCCTGTCCAAAATACAAGGTGGTGTGCGGGAAGGGGATTTCAATGTCGGCGGCATCGAAATGTATTTTGACCAGACGATTGTAGGCCCGGCCAATGGCCCATTGCATTCCCGGCGAGGTCATGATCCGGACCCGGATGTTCACTGAGCTGTCGGCCAGGGCGGTCACGCCTGAGACTTCCAGCGGAGCAAGAATATGGCCTTTGTATTCTTCATCCGCAGCTAGTTCATCAAAGGCCTCCCGCAAGTGGGCTACTGCCTGGTCAATGTTTTCTTTGTAGGCAATGCCGTATTCCCCGACATGAAAGGCAAAGTCGCGCATAAAGTTGGAGACTGTGTCCACGGAAGAAAAGGGCACAATATGGTATGTTCCAGAGAGATCCCTAAGGCCTACAGATCGGATGCTCAGGCGCTCGGCTACCCCGGTTATCCCCCCGGCTGTGACCACATCTCCTGTATTCATTGCATTTTCCACCTGGATAAAGACCCCGGTGATGATGTCCTGAACCAGCTTTTGGGCCCCAAAACCGATAGCCAGACCGAGCACCCCGGCACCGGCGATCAATGGGCCGATATTAATGCCGATTTCAGCGAGAACGATCATCCCGGTCATGGTCACCAGGGTGATGGCCAGGGCGTTGCGGAACAGGCTGATCAGGGTCATGGCCCTGGCTGTGGGCTGTCCCCGACCGGCCTTGGGGTTGAGGATATGTTCAATGACGCTGGCCAAAGTGATCCAGATCCCAAGGGCAAAGACCAGAATAATGGCAACGCTGAATGTCTTGCCGATCAGAGTGCGGCCGCCGGAACTTGCATACCAGCCGCCGAGGTCAAAAAGCCTCCAGGCATCCAGGATGAACATGATCACAGACAGGAGAATCACTGCTCGAATGATCTTGAGAATATTCGGGATGTAGGCATTGAGTCGATTCTCCAGCAAAGGGATTTTTTCCCGAATTTCTTCGGACAAGGTGATACGCCGGCCTATGATCTGGGACAATACGCCGGAAAGAATAAAGCCAATACCGGCATAGATCAGGGTTTTGACACTGGCCAGCATGACCACAGACAGGGCGTCTCCGGGACGGAGCACGGTAATGACCAGAATGACCAGGGCGTAGGCAATAACAGCCAAATGCCAGATCCGGGCTAAAATCTGGAGGGATATGCGGGAAATGCCCAGACTTGCCTTGTGAGCCCGCTGTTCAAGGGATTTTCTGAGTTTGAGCCGGTTTTTGATCACTATTCTCAGGACATAGGCAAAGGCCAGAAGAACGATGAGAAAGTTGACGGCAAGGCTCAGAGCCGGGGATATGATATTATTGATCAAAGGGACGGCAAAGAGCAGGCCGTAGCCCACAAGGCCGGACAGCCTGGTCAGACATTGGTTCCAGTATTCAGCCTCGGTATCTATGATCGGCAGCAGTCGCAGTCCGGCATATCTGGAGGAAAAAAGCATGCGGATCGCGGCCTTGAACAGCTCAATAACCAGGAAGGCGTTTAAGAAAAGTGCGATGCGGGTATTTAAGTCTCCTGTGTCCCCAAGAGCAAAAGTGGCCAAAAGATTGCCGATGACATAGGCCAAGACAACGACCAACACATCGACAATTGCGGCCAAAAGCACAGAGGCTACCACCCGAAGCAGAGAGCTTTTCCCTCCGCCAAAGCGGGACCAGGTGCTCAAACGGGAAAAGGCAGGCCGGGCCAGACGCCGGAAGAGAAAAAAGGCGATAATGACCGCAATAATAATCAATCCCAAATCGATCGTTGCCTGGATCAAGGCATCCATGTCCACGCCTTTTCCCGGGGCAGAGGTGAGGGTAGAGCTCAGGGCGGACCAGATCTTTTGCAGCTGGGTGCCGAAATTCCCGGCAAAGTCGCTCACCGTCTCCGCCAGACGCCGGGGCAGAGAAGTATCTGCTGCGGCTTTTTGTGCCTTAGCTGCTGTGGACACACCGTTTTCCTTCCCAGCCATGGACCGCAGTTCCTGGATCAAAGCTTGCCGGGATTGATCGTTTTCCAGGATGTCGGCCAATGTGGCGTAGGGTGGAGCAGCTGTTTGTCCGGACCGGGCAAAGCTGCTAGCAGCAAAGGTCAGCATGGCCGTTATGAAAAAGGCGGCCCAAAACCAGGTCATAAGGGGTACAAACCGTGAGATGCGCACGTTGGGATCCTCCAGGCGAAAATTGATTTCATGAAAATGCGCAGGGGGCGTTTGGGCCCAGAGATTATCTGGACCCGCGTGTTGGCCTCGGCTCCTACATAGGGCCTGTTGCAGAATGAAATTGCTTCGGCGAAGACGCCTGTCGAAGACTCCTCGCAATGACAAGACCATACGGTAGTTGATCAGTTTTCAACGCTTAGGATCATTGGCGCGAAGAATGAGTGTCCAGTGCATCCGTTTGTTGGGATTTTCTTTCTTCGGGATCGAAATCGCTATCGGGATCGGAATCGACGCTGTAGGCGGCGTGATCCTCTCCAACAACGTAATCTATCGAAAGACGAGAGACATCCAGTTTCTCGTGTCCAAGAGCCATATCTCTTCGATCCCGATAGCGATCCCGATTTCGATTTGGATTATCCTAACTTATGCCTATTACGGAATTCCGCAACACACTCTACGTAAGCTGAGCTACCAAAGAGCAGTCCACAGTGTCAATTCAGATGAGTAGGTTATGATTTATCAGGTAAAAATGGCCTTACAAGAGATTGAGATCCCAATTAAATGAGGTTGTCCGTTGCGGTGCAGGCATTTTTGCAGGTCTACGTTCGTGCAGGTGGACGAAAAGCCGGTACCCGGCCGTTTCCAACTTCCTCTGATGGGCGCTGATATCCAGTTCCCAGTTGGGAAAATGATAGATCAGCGGGCCTTTTTTCTGTACATAGGAAGGCTCTTTTTTGGGACTTTGCAACAGGCTTCCAGGTTTGATGTCCGGATGTATTGATCTGGCCACGCACAAGGGCCATGGTCCGGAAAGAACTACTCCCAGAGGCAGCGGGGCGCTGTGGGGTAAAGAAAGGATGTCCTCTGCCGCGAGTTCCGGACTGATGACTGCCCCGGAAAAGCCCAGTTTCTGCAACTCCTCCAAAGCCAAGGCATTAGAGGAGTTGCAATATGGTCCGGCCCAGAACAGCAGATCCTCCCGAGCTGGAAAGAGTGAGACTTGCCATGGGGCGTTGCAGCAGAACTTTCGGGCTCCACTGCGGACCAGGTTGTGGAGCAGGCGAATCCAGCGACCTTCTTCTTCCGGCCAGATAACCGGGGGAAGCCAGAACCAGATCCGGGGATAGACGGTTTTACTGGCCGTGATTCGCAAGACCGGGGACAGCCAGAGGCCCGGTGTGCCTTTTGTCCGCCCTTGGGGAAGAACCGGCCGGACATTGACATGTTCAGCCCGGCCGGCAGCTTGGACCGGGGAGGGGAGACGGAGGGAAAATTCAGCCTGTTTCTGGGCTGGCTTGGACAGGAGGTCAAGTTGTTTTTCCAAGCGGTGCAGGCGGTTGGCCAGTTCCGGCTCTCTACGGTCGATGAGGACAACCGGGCTTCCCGGGGCAATGCCTTTGGCCCGCTGAGGAAGGGTTATTTTTTTCCCTTTGGGTGTATAGGCTGAGATCTTATAGACGGTGTGCCCGGGCAGATCTTCACTGCCGATGCGCAGCATGTCTCCGGCCAGCAGGGACTCTCTGGTCTTGAACTGGGGCGGGCCACTCTGGGCCGGAAGGACCTTGCCCACAAACATGCCGGATCCTGTGTCCCGTTCGATGTCCACCGGACAGAAGGGGCGCTGGGGCAGAAAGCGGTAATGCGTTGTTTTCCGGCCCAAGGCCTGTCCCAGGAGGTCCAGGGCCGTCTTTCTGGCCTCGGGGTCCTGGGAATGATCACGCATCAATTGATAAGCCCGGACGGTATAGAATACATAATGGGGGCCCTTTTTTCGGCCCTCAATTTTCCAGGCCCGGATCTGGGGAATATCCAACAAGAGTTTGGTCAACACATCCAGGCTCAAATCCTGACAGGAAAAAAATCGCTTCGAGTGTCCCTGATGGGTGTACAAGCGGCGGCAGGGCTGAACGCAGCGGCCGCGGAGTCCGCTTTTGCCCCCCAGAAAACTGCTCCAGTAGCAGCGGCCGGAAACAGCATAGCACAGTGCCCCGTGGACAAAGGTCTCCAGTTCCAGTTCTTGAGGACAGGAGGCTGCCAGCGTCTTTATTTCGTCGATACTGAGTTCCCTGGGCAGAACGACCCTGGAAATGTGCATATTGGACATCATGGACAGGGCTTGAGCCGAAGTCATGGCCGCCAGAGTGGAAAGATGGATATGCCCGGTATAATCTGCCTGCCCGGCCAGATTCACCAAAGCCAAGTCCTGGACAATAATGGCCTCTGGCTGCACTGTGTCCGTGATGCGCTGCACAAGTCGTCCGGCCTGTTCCAGCTCATTTGGTTTGACCATGGAATTAAAGGCGATATAGGTCTTGCATCCTTTTTCCCGGGCCAGAGCAGCCAGACGGGCCAGCTCAGGAATGGAAAAATTCTCGGCCTGCATGCGGGCTGAAAAGTGTTTGAGCCCGCAATATATGCTGTCTGCGCCGGCGGAAAGTGCGGCCAGAAAGCTGTCCCTGCCTCCGGCCGGGGCTAATATTTCGGGTTTGAATCCTGGGTCATTTTTTGTGTTTTCGACCATGGTGCTCACATAACTATTTGAAGTTCCAGATTTTTCAACTCACGCATAATACTACTGAAAAATGAACCGATTGGGAACAGATAAAAAAGGGATTCCCAATCAGTTCCTGATAACCATTAACCAATAACCAATAACTGTTTTTCATACAAAAGAATCGCTGGACGAGGAGTCATTGTATGCAGCCTGGTTTTGAAATCTTTGATCATGGGGCGGATGTCGGCGTCCGTGGATGGGGAGCCACTGTGGAGGAGGCCTTCATCCAGGGGGCCAAGGCCATGTTTAGCTTGATGACCGATGATTTGCAATCTGTGAAATGCAGAGACCAGATTCAGGTTCAGGCAGCTGGATATGATATGGAGTCCCTGTTTGTAGCCTGGCTGAACGGATTACTCACCCAGTCCGATTTACATGGCCTGCGTTTGGCCGAATTTGAGGTTCATATTCACCAGGATTTTTCTCTGACCGGGCGGGCGAAGGGAGAGGCGTTTGCAATGGATACAGAAGAACGCGGGGTTGAGGTCAAGGGAGCAACGTTTTGCCAGACAACGGTTTACGAGGACAACGGAAAATGGGTAGCTCAATGCGTGGTGGATGTTTGAATGTGCTGGACGCTTATCAGTATGGGTATGGGCAGATATTATGAAAGAGGACAGAACGCGCTGGAATGCAAAGTTTATGGACCGGGACAAAGATGGAGAACCATCTTCTTGGGTGGTAACTATGTGTATGGCCGCACCAGGAAAAAGGGCATTGGACCTGGCTGCCGGCATGGGGCGAAATGCTGCCTTTCTGGCTGGTCAAGGGTTTGAGGTTCTGGCCCTGGATCTTGCGGACAAGGCAGTGCGCAGCCTGAAAGCCCAAAATATGTCCGGTCTTTTTCCGGTCCAGGCAGATCTGGATGACTATCCTCTGCGTCCGGAAAGCTTTGATCTCATTGTCTGCTGCATGTTCTTGGATCGCAAGTTGTTTCCTTCTATTGTCGAGAGCTTAAGGTCAGGTGGTATTGTACTCTATGAAACGGCCATGGAGAGTGATCTTCCTGGAATGAAACAAATCTCAAACCGCAACTATCTTCTTCGGACTAATGAACTCCTGCATATGTTCTTTCGTTTGCGTATTCTTTCTTATCAAGAAGTCGCTGTTCCAGATGACAAAGAGGGAGGGAAAAAAGTTATTGCCCGGTTGGCGGCTCAAAAGGGTTGGACAGGAGATGTTCCATTGGAACATATTATGAAAACACGCTGAGCTGTGATAATGTGAGCTTCTTTGTAAACTTGTGCAAAATCCAGGCGCATCTTGCAAAAAAAATATTTTTGAATTATAGCAGACAAGAATGGAGACAGCACTTGTCAAAAGAGAATAAAGCATATATACTGAAGAAATTGAGGAGAAAAATTATAAGGAGTTTTTCGATGGAAGAATACGTACAAGAAGCATTGGATATTGTAAAAGCCCAGGCAAGTGTTCGAAATATGACCGAAGAAGAAATCACTTCAATGGTCCAAGGACTCTCTCAACAACTGAAAAAGATTACTGAAGGCGCATCTGGAAACGAAAAAACAACAGAGCAGCCCCAAAAACCGGCTGTTGATCCGAAAAAAGCGATTCGGGAAAAATCGGTTGTATGTCTGGAGTGCGGCAAGACTTTCAAGGTCTTGACCAAACGGCATTTGGCCCTGCATGGTTTGACTCCTGAGGAATACAAGGAAAAGTGGGGCATGAAAAAGAACACTGCTCTTATTGCCAAAGGACTGGCCCGTCAGCGGAAGGAAAAGATGAATGAGATGCAGTTGTGGAAGCGGCGGAAGGCGAACAACTAAAAAACGGTCCCAGATGGGACCGTTTTTTTATCGTATCACAGCGATATTTTGGTTTGTCCTGATTGTAAATCTTCAAGACCTGAGACTGTCTGGAATGATTGCCACTGGAATGGGTTCCATCTTATGCCGGTTCTGAGCATGCAGCCGGCGGTATAGAGCCAGGATTTCCTGTTCCCGTGCAGAAAGGGTATGCTCATCTTTTTCCTGTTCAATAAAATGCATGGCCTGTTCCAGTTCAGCATAGCTGGCTCCCAGCTGATCTTCGTCGCTCCTGTTGTCCGCCCATAATCCGTCAGTGGGCGGAACGTCTAGAATTTCCGGCAATACGCCGAGATAACGACCCAACGCATAGACTTCAGACTTCATCAAATCGGCGATAGGGGAGATATCTACCCCTCCGTCTCCGTATTTGGTGAAAAAACCCACCCCAAAATCTTCGACCTTGTTTCCTGTTCCAGCTACCAGCATCCGGTTGTGGCCGGCAAATGCATACAAAGTGAGCATGCGCAGTCTGGATCTGGAGTTGGCCATGGTCAATTCATCTTGGATCTCGGGGGGAAAGGTGGCTTCCAGGGCCTGAAACGGGGCAGTCAGGTCCATATCTATTCCCTGGACCGGGACAAAGTTTTCTTCCAGCCAAGCGATATGCCGGACAGCCAAACGGATCTGGGTCTGGGCCTGATAAATGGGCATATTTAAGGCCAGAACAGGAAAACCGGTTTTGGCGCATAATGTTGAGGTGACGGCGGAATCGATTCCTCCAGAGATGCCGACAACGAAGCCCTGGGTTCCGGCTCCCCGGGAGTACTCTGTCAGCCAGTGAACAATATAGTCGCACACTTTGTCTGTCTGCATAGTTGCTCCTAAACTAGCGCAGTTGATAACGTCGGACTGCCCGGTTGTGTTCGGACAGTGTCCGGCTGAAATGATGACTGCCGTCGCCCTTGGAAACAAAGTACAGGAAGTTATGCTTTTCGGGATTCAGGGCGGCCAGCAGGGAGGCCAGGCCTGGAGAGCAGATCGGTCCCGGGGGCAGGCCGGGGTGGATATATGTGTTGTAGGGATTGTCCACATCCCGGAGGTGGGCCTTGGTCAGATTGCCGTCAAAGTCCGGACCGAGACCATAAATTACGGTAGGATCGCACTGCAGGCGCATACCCCGCTGCAAACGGTTGGCAAATACCCCGGCAACGGTTCTACGTTCGTCGGCCTCTCCGGTTTCTTTTTCCACCAAAGAGGCCAGAATGACCAGATCATGAATCTCCTCCGGAGCCGGCAGGCCCTGAGGCCACAATATCTTTTCGGCCTTAGTGTAAAATTCATGGAGCATGAAACGGATGATCGGTTCAGCCTGCTGATCTACTGGTCTGGGCAGATGGTAGGTTTCGGGAAAAAGATATCCTTCCGCCGTGTCAGCCGGGATGTTGAAGACAGCGAGCAGTTTTTTGTCATGCACTGCGGCCTGGACTTTGTCAAAGGTGGTCAGAGCAGTTTGGTCAAGCCTGCGGGCTGTTTGCCACCAGCTCAAGCCTTCCGGTACGCTGATGGAATGCAGGATCTGTTGTCCGTTGGCCAGGGCATGGAGGATCTCCAGACGACTCCATCCAGTGTCCAGCTCAAATTCCCCGGCCTGGATATTGGTGGACACACTCAAGAACTGGGCCAGCAAGGCGAATAGGCGAGGCCTGGAAATGACTTCCTTTTGTTTCAGGGAAGCAGTGATTTGCGACAGGCTCTGTCCGGGGCTGATATGGATATGGATGTTTCGGCCTGGGGTATGGACGGGCAAATGTATGTATTGGAGAACAAAAAGGGTGCCCAGCAGGAAGAAAAGAACTGCTGCGCTGAGAAATGAGGTCAGGACTTTTTTCCACCAGCTGGTCATTGACAATCCCTTGCAGACTGTGAAGCCAAAAAGCTCTCCAAAATGATTGTTGCCGCTATTTGATCCAAAACTTTCTTGTGCTTTCGGCTCGTAAGCCCCAGGGACTTCAGGCGCAAGGCAGCCTCTGAAGAGCTCAATCTTTCGTCCTCCAGATAGACGGGCAATGAGGTCATCCTACCCAGGCGGCCGGCGAAATTTCTGGCCTGCCGAGTAGTAAGGGTTTCTTCCCCGTTGAGCCCCATGGGCAGGCCAACCACCAGGCATTCCACCCCTTCCTTGTCCACAATGCCCTGAATTTCATCCATCAGCTGGGAGTTGTCTTTTTTGACCAGGGTAGCATATGGCAAGGCCATTGTGCCCATGGGATCAGAGATGGCCAGTCCAATCCGCTTGAGCCCGAAATCAACAGCTAAAACCCGCACTGATAAACCTTGTTTTGGAAGGTAGCTTTGATTTGTAGAGAAGACATAATACCACAGCGAAAGATAGGAGCCGCTTATCGTTTCCGTCATTGCCCGGACCTGATTTCTGAATACACCGCAATCTGACTCGTCACGCGGGAGGCGTGACAATCTAGGGGAAAGCCTTTCTATCTTAGGGCGATCTTTTCTGTATCGAAGTGCCTAGATTCCCATCTGTGCGGGAATGACATGAAAAAACCCAAAGTTTCGCTGCACTGGTTCTCACGGCAGCATGTCGGTTGGTGCAGGGGTATAGGCACTGGATTTCAGGTCCTGCTGCAACTGTTTGGACCAGCCCTGGCCATACAAGACCCGGCTTATGTATTCCACTGCATGCAGGACCTCTCTTCGTGGCTGCAAATCCAAGAGAATACGTCGTATCCCGATTTTGCAGGAGGGGCAACTGACCAAAACCGGAAGGTCCGGTGGGTATCCCTCTATGTCCTGGGCCAACTGATCTTTTTTTCGGTGCCGGATGGTGTTGTAAATATGGGGCGAAGTCAAGGCACCAAGGCCGCTTTCTCCGCAACACCCGGGACTGAGCTTCACCGGCCTGTCCAGCATTGAACTCAAGGCCTGGGCATAGACCTTGCTGCTGGTGTTGGCCGGCAGTCCACCCCATTCACTGTGGCAGGAACTGTGAAACAACAGGGGCTGGGTTGGACCCTGGGCCTGGTCCGTGTGCTGGGCCTTGACCTGTTCCTGGATCATTTGACCATATCGTTCAAAGACATACTGCATGACATCCATAAGGTCAGGTCGTTCATTTTTCCGGCTCAGGATCTTGGTCCGAAGTAGTGACTCCCGGCAGGTGCCGCAGGAGGTGACTACTGCCTGGAGTTGGATATGATGGCCCTCAGCCTGGGTCATGGCCTTGGCAATGCCTTCATTGGCGGCATGCTGGGTCTTTCGGTACTCCTGATGGGATCCGGAGACAAGAAGGGGATAGCCGCAGCATTGTTGTTTCTTGGAAAGAATGACCGCAGTCCCCAAGCTCAAAAGCAGGTTGATGGCCGCCAACCCGATATCGCGGGAAAACAGGCTGGCCCCGCATCCCGGAAAATAGTAAACACCAAAAACTGGGGCTCCGGGTCGATGCCCCGGAGGCCAGAGAATGGGAGGGTCTTTGAGCTGCAATACCTGATACAGGTTGGTAAAGTCCAAACTGGGAGCGGGTTCTCGGAGCAGGATATTGTTGCGCCGTTCCCGCCAGGCCTTGGGCAACCTGGCTAAAGTCTGATTTTGGACGCTTTGGCCGATACTGCTGAACTTGGCTGCGGCCGGAATTCGTTCCGGATGACGGCTTAAATAGCCGAGGACCCGGCTCTTGACCGGGTGTTGACCGGTCCAGAAGTCTTCCTCCAGAAAGGCTCGCATGGACAAAATCTGATCCGGAAGATTGATCTTCACCGGACAGATGGCTGTGCATTTGCCGCAGGCCGTACACCGTTCCAGCATGTCCTCCAGGGTCTCCATGATATGCTTGTCCGGCTGTCCCTTGTCCAAAAGACTGTAGTACAGGGCCTCGATCAAAGCCCCAAGGGTAATGATCTTGTTCCGGGGATGATAAAGAAAGCCCTTTTCCGGGTAATACATGGGGCAGACCTGCTTGCATTTGCCGCATCTGGAACAGGTCTGAATGGTGCGCAACAGCTCGATAAGCTTGTCTTTGTGCGGCAGGCTGGTCTTGGCAATATCCTGGATCAGCCGGTTAAAGGAAAAGGTATACGGGACCTGCTGAATGCCGGATTGAACCAGCTTGCCCGGATTGAGCAGGTTTTTGGGGTCCACCTCCTGCTTGTAGGCATAGAGGTCCTGGATCTTTTTCTGCTCCAAAAAAGCGATCTTGGTGATCCCGATCCCGTGCTCACCGGATACCGAACCATTCAGTTCCAGGACCTTGCGGAACACCTTTCCGGCTGCTTCTTCAGCCAGGCGGAGCATTTCCTGATCATTGGAGTTGACCGGCAGATTGACATGACAATTGCCGTCCCCGGCATGCATGTGGTTGGCGATAATGACCCTGGTTGTGCTCATGTGCCGGTGGATGTCATCCAGTTCCTGGACGTGCCGGGGAAAACGACTGATCAGATCCTGAAAAAAGTAGTAGATCTGGAGTTCAAATTCCTGCTCGGCCAGTTTTTTACTTGAGATCTTGCGTTTGAGGACCTTGTTGGCAAAGGTCATTTCCATGTCGATGAATTCATCGCCTGGATCGACCTGGTCCAGTTCGCTGACCTGCTGCAAGGCCTTGCGATAGGCCCGGGCCAGGTAGTGCAGGTTCAACTCTTCGATAAAGTCGGCAAACTCCGGAATGGCCTGGATGGGAATGACCACGTCCTCATTGATCTTGAACCCGCTGGTGTGTTTGGTAATGGCACTCAAACGATGCCGGTCGTGCCAGAACTCTTCAGCCTCCTTTTCATTTCTGGCTACAAAGACGTCCACGTTGTGCACCTTTTCGGCAATGGCTACGATATCCTGCTTGATCTGCTCCAGGGCGACCGGGTCGCTGGAGTCGATCTGGATCAGAAGCACAGAGATGGGTTCACCTTCGTATTTCTGGGATTTCTTCTGGTATTCAATGGCCTGGACATACTTGGTCCCAAACTCTTCCAGAGAAGACATCTTGACCAGATCGCCCTGTTCCCGGATGTGGTCCCGCAGCTGGACCAGGTCGGTGATCACCAGCATGGCGTTGTGCATGGACTGACCAAAAAATTCCATGCACAGGGTCTGGGAATGGGCCGGCTTGGGATACAGGGTGAAACAAGCCTCAGTGATGATCCCGTCCACTCCCTCTTTCTGGATTGCGGGGAGACCGCCCAACATTTTATTGCTCACATCTTTGCCAAGTCCCGGGGCCCGGATTTCGCTTCCTTCCAGGCTGACCGTGCGGATCAGGTTTCCTTCCCGATCCATGACGTCGAAGACGGCAGTTTCCTGGGGCAGTATCTTGTGCCGGGGATGATCCCGGCGTTTGACAGTTATGATTTCTCCTGAGGGTTGAACCATGGTGTAGCTGAGGACATTGTCCAAAGTGGTTCCGTATTCAAAGGCAAAAGGGCCTCCGGCGTTTTCCGAGATATTGCCCCCCAAAGAGGAGGAGGCCTTGGAGGCCGGATCAACGGTGAACAGCAGTCCCTGCTCATCTACGGCTTCAATGGCGTTTAAGGTAATGACCCCGGTTTGGGTACATAAGATCATGTCCTGAGTGTCTATGGACAGGATGGATTTCATCCGGCTCAGACTGAGAATAATGGTCCTCCGGGCGGCCGGGATGGCTCCACCGGTCAAACCTGAGCCGCCGCCGCGGGGTACTATGGAAAATTCCAGTTCATTCGCCAGTGAAATGATTCGCTGGACCTCTTCCGTGCTTCCAGGAGCGACCAGGAGCATTGGGACTTCCAGGCGCAGGTCGGTGGCGTCTGTGGAACATTCGACCAGGGCGTTGGCAGAGGTGACAATATGTTCTGCTGGAAGGATGCTTGATAAGCGCTGTTTGACCTTGGCCTTAAAGGTTTGATCTTTGGTATACTCCTCCCAAAAGTCCTCCAGCCCTGCTTTGATTTGTGCATATTCCTGGAGGGCGATGCCACCTTTTTCTGCTTCCAAACGCTTGAACACGCTTTTGGCTACTGATTCAGCCGGGATAAACGGATTGTATCGAATAATGAAAAACTCAAAAGCAAGACTGGTAGCCAGCTCTTGGGAAAACTCAGACCAGGATCGAAACTCTTCTGCAGGGATGGAGAGCACGCGGTTCAAGATGGTTTGGCCTGGAACTGAGATATGGGGACTTTTTGTGTGCATAGTATGTACGCTCTTTGTGGAAACTGTTTGTATTCTTCTGCGTAAACTTTTTATTTTAATCACTTTTTATTTTCTTGGCAAGGAAGTCATCAATGGACAATATAGTGATTGATATTCAGCAGATAGAAGAGATACCCCCTCAAGGCCGACCTTTACCCACACTTGACACCATGGGTGATATCCTTTGTATGGAAAACTGATATGTGTTCATGGTGAAAGGTTATCAGGAGTTGATTGCAAAAACATTTTTTTGTCTGTTTCCAAATGGCTTGATTTTATTCTTCTCACCGTGAACCCTGAACCGTGAACGTGGAACCTGGAACCGTGAACCTGGAACCCTGAACCTGGAACCAGTATACAAGTATACACCGGCGAGTGGACATAAGGGGGCGAAGAATGAATCGCCCTCATCCCCGGCAAAGCCGGATGCGGCCGTAGACGGCCTGGCCAAGGGCGATGCATGCATCGTTTGGAGGCAGGAAGCGGTGGGTGATGGGGAGAAGGCCAAAGTTTTGCAGAGTATGAGGCAATTGTCCAGCCAATGTGGCGTTTTGGAATACGCCGCCACTGAGAGCAATTCGCCGGATACCGGTTTGTCTGGAGGCAGCCTCAGCCCATCTGCTCAGGCCGTGGATCAAACCGGAATGAAACCTGTGGCTGATGCCAGCAGCTGGTTTTCCGGCCAGCCAGTCGGCATAAACCTGGGTAAAAAGGTGCATGGTATTCAGGTTGATCGAATCTGCCCCGTGCTCCAGCGGGCATTCGTAGGCAGGTCCGGGTTCCGCGCCCTGGACCTGGTCCAGGCGGATGGCTGCCTGTCCCTCATAGGCAATCGTCTGGCAAAGGCCAAGAAGGGCTGAGACAGCGTCAAACAGCCGTCCGCAACTCGTAGTTTGAAT